>Ga0209414_1000012_pt1 | contig 72423 bp, 107 predicted proteins | sample LakVidmifraction_4_FD_181154 | JGI IMG/M metagenome (GOLD analysis project Ga0209414, IMG submission 181154) | Hypersaline microbial communities from Lake Vida, Antarctica - Brine Hole Two &gt;0.2 micron (SPAdes) (version 2) | ecosystem: Environmental > Aquatic > Non-marine Saline and Alkaline...
TGGTGTAATAGTTATGATTTATATACTAAATACACAAAACCACTAGAACCGTATTTAGAAAAATACCACAGGGAGATGATATTAAATGAAAGTACAATCAACAGTAAGACCTGATAAAATTGAAATATTAGGCAATAAAGTATTAATAAGAAGTAATATTGTTGAAACAGAAAAAGTTGAAGAGAATGGCGATATTCAAATTATATTTGAGTATGACGAAGTAGTTTATGCAAAAGATGAATATATAAGAATGATAAGTATTAAGAATTCGGAAACAGAAGAAGTTGTAGACCAAATACTATTAAACGATTTAATGGGGGTGTAACATGTTCGAATATCTTAAAAGATTATACGATGCTGACAGATTAGATGAGCAAGGATTGCAAAAGGCTTTAGATAGAGGTTGGATAACGCAGGAAGAATTTAACAATATTACTAGTGTCCAATAAAGGGGATTCACAAAGTTTATCCACTCTTTCCTAGTTTGACTTTCGCCTCAAAATATGATATAATAGGTATAAGGATATGGAGGTAAAAATGGAAAACACAGTACTCATAACAGTAATTGTGACTCCTGTCATAGCCTTTTTCCTAAAGGTTCTTTATCAAGAATATTTATTCTTTAGGAATAAAAATGAGAGACCAACAACAGTGTTGAAAAAACATGAGTTGTTGAATTCTTATTTCGACAATCGGTTAAATTTTATAAATAACATATGAAATATTTCTGATAAGGGTAGACAGACTGTTGTAAGAATTGCGATGACAGCTTATTTGGAGATTTGGAGAGAACATTTATTGGAGTTAGCAAAGGAGGTAGACGAGTCACACAAACGAGAAAAAGAATGTGCAGACCTATACCAAATAAACATGAAGGCTTTTAATACATCGATAGAAGAGTACACTCATTTCTATCAGAATAATAATTTCTCAAAGGAGGAAAATGAAATATTTGAGATTTTTATGGATAAGTTTCAATCTTATCATCTAAGCAACATCAAATCAATAGAGGGGTTTGTATTTAGAATATGTATGAATAAGTTAATAACAAATTGTGTAGAAATACAGTATATGATATTCTCAAATTACTTAAGTGCATTTGATATTACTTTCATGGACATGAATGATACTGTCTCAAAGTTAAATGGAGAACTTACTGGGAAAATTATTAATGACATAAAAATAGGAGAATTAAAGGAGGTGTATTAATGAATAACTTTTGGACAAATGGATTTAGTATTGAAGAAACAAAATTTTCTACTCTAGTTCTTGTTTTATTCGTAGCATTCATTTATGTAATATATGCAGATGTTGCTAATGGGTATATTTACACTGATAAGATATTCGATGTTATCAAGTGGTTGATAGCAGGAATAGCAGGTATTAATGGATTACGTGTCTTGGGAGATTTGAGCGACAATACAAGCCATGACGAAAAAGAATATGATATTAGAGGATAAAAAAAACATAATTATACTTGAATTTGCCCTTAAATTACATTTGTAATATAAAATATAGTTTAAGGGTATATTTATATCAAGAAAATAAAAGTAGTTTAGAACGAGATTTCATAAAAAGGGGTGATTGGGAAAAGTGAATAAAAATTTTGATGTATTCGAAAAGTTAAACATACATGAATGACATAGGGCAGGGTATACTGGAAAAGGTGTAAGAATAATGGAGTTAGAAGGTGCAAATCCATTAAACCCTCAATTCGATAATATGTTGATAAATGACTTCGACGATGGTCTAGAAAAGGGAGACTTAAATAATTCCCACGGAAGCAAGGTTTTTGATGTTATTCATCAAGTGTGTCCAGACTCAAAGTTGTTCGTAGGTAGCTCTTCTACTTCTGACATAATTAGTAAAACAGTACCCTACATTGATAAAAACGACATTCATTTAGTCGGAGCTAGTCTAGGGGGATTTGATAGAGAAAAAGTTAATATAAAAATAAGGGAGCTCAAGGAAAAGGGTGTGGCTTTCTTTACTAGCGTTGGAAACACTGGAGATAGAGGAGCTGGTGAGTTTGCTAAAAGCGAAGAATGAATAAATACTGGTGCTGTTCATTTAAAGAAAGGTAAGCCTTACAGACCTTCTTACTCATCTATAGACGAAGTGTTAGACTTTACATGTTATTCCAATATTTACATTGAGTCAGATAAAAAAGATGGATACTGATTTAAACAACAAGGAACAAGTTTTTCCAATCCACTTCTAATGGCTATGGCAGGACTTATAAATCAGAAAGCATTAGAAGAAATTGGTAGAGTACTATGTCAGAGTGAAATTGAAGGTATATTCAAAGATAATGTTATGGACTTAGGAAAGGTCGGACGAGATGAATACTACGGACATGGATTGGTTATATTACCAAACCCAAAAGACTTAAAACTATCGAATTATGTAATGGGCAACAAGAAAGAAAAGACATCAAAGACAAATATGAAAGAACAGAGTAAAGTAGGAGGTACGGACATGAATTTTAAAAATAAGTATAATATTAGATATGATTTATTAAGAGAAGGAAGTAAAAGAAGAAGTGGTAAAAGTGCTAGTAAAATAGGTTTTATAGTAGCCCATGATACAGGGAATAAAAACTCTACAGCTGCTAATAATGTAGCTTTCTATAAAAGGAGAAATAAAGACGACTACGCTTCTGCACACACTTTCATAGACGATAAAGAAATAATAGAAATCATACCAGCAACCAAAGGAAGAACTGAAAAGGCTTGGCATGTAAGATATAATACACCCACAGATAATTTAGCTTACGATAATGAGGCAAATGACTCAGCTATTGGAGTAGAATTATGTTATGGTGACAATATTAATTTTCAGAAAGCCTATGATAGGTATATATGGTATATAACTTATCTTACTATACTATATGACTTAAATCCTTATATAGACATAACGGGACACTTCTTATTAGACTCAACAAGAAAAACAGACCCAGTTAATGCTTTAAGGTTCGGTGGCAAAACTTGGAAGGAATTTCTATTGGATGTAATAAGCTTATACGAACAATATAAAGACACTTCAATCGAATTAAAAGATGAAGAGAAAATAGAAGTAAAAGTAAGTAATAACTACAAACCAAATTTAAAAGTTGGAATGAGTTCTGAATATGTTACACTCTTAGAGAATGCTCTTATACAATTAGGGTACTTTACAGAAAAGCAATATTTAGACCAATACTATGGAACTTACACTGAAAAAATCGTAAGGGAGTTCCAGACAGCAGAGGGAATTGAGATTGATGGTAGAGCAGGTCCTCAAACTTGAGCCACTATACAAAAAGCTATTGATAGAAAGAAAAAAGGCTCTTCTGTAGACTTCTTAAAAGAGAAGATGAACGGTGGCGAAGTAGTTATAATGGAGAAAATGTTAGACTTCGTTGGCTATAATTTAGGCAGTTATAAAGATGACTATTTTGGTTGGGTTACTACAAAGGCTTTAAAGAAATTCCAAGAAGATAACAACTTAGATGTAGATGGAATTTATGGCATAAATACTAAAAAGGCTTTAGAAGAAGCTTATATTAAAAAAAAAGAACAACCAGTAGTAGCTAGTGCCTATAGAAAAATTAGAATGTATGATAGTGATATCCATATCTATAAAACGCAACCACAAGACAAAGTTAGAGTAGAAATAGGCAATCCAGGAGTGTTAGAGAAACTAAGTAATATATTTAATCCAGCAAAGGCAAAGATAAATGCAGGATTTTTCGGTGGCGGGAAAGAACACCTAGGAATGTTAATTAGAGAGGGACTTTATTATTATCCTCCTACTAGCAACTTCATAGATTTTATCTATTACAAAAATGGTAAAACACAAATAAAGAACCTTGATGGATACGATGGTGCTTTATTAAGTAGTTTTCAGAATGAAGCACATTGGGCGATTGGAACAAGCTGGTCCTTAATTCAAGAAGGAGAAGTCAATTTAGAAAACGCTGACAAAATATCTCATTCTGGTTGGAGAAATCCAAGAACATTCTTCGGACAAAATAAAGATGGGACGTTTACGTTATGCGTAATAGACGGCAGGAAAATAGCAACTAAAGGAGTTACTGCAAAGCAAGAGGCTGAGATAGCTAAGCACTTGGGACTCTGGAACGCAGTCAACCTAGACGGTGGCGGTTCATCGGTAATGATAGTTGCTGGAAAGATAATGAATAACCCTTCTGATAAAGATGAAAGGTTAATTGGTTCGGCAATAGTAGTAAAGTAGGTGTAAAATGAAAGATGTTTATGATTTAAGCAACGCTGGAATATGAGCTTCAAAAGGATACAAAGGTCAAGGGACACATGTTGTAGTTCTAGATGATGAAGGAGACGCAACCCCTTGAATGAATCAAGTCAAAACAATTGGTACAATCCCAGGAGTCTTTTCGCACAACACAAAAGTAAGTTTAGTTGTAAAAAAAATGGCTCCACTATGTAGAGTAACTATGATTAATTTCATTGGTGAAAACAGCAATAGGATTCAGGCTTTAGAATGGTTAAAGAAAAACAAAGAAGACATTGACTTAATAAACATGAGCTTTTCATTGAGTCGTGCACAAGAAGGCTACCGACAGATTCTAAGATTGGGAATTCCCATGATATGTTCTGCAGGCAATCAAAGTCTTGAGTACGTGAGGTATCCTGCTTCTGATTATCAAACCGTTGCAGTAGGAGCATTTGATAGGACTACAGGAGAAATAAAAGATTACAGTAACATTGGTCGGAAACTAGATTGTGTTGGATTTACAGATATTAGCGTACAAAGGAATGTATCTGGGTTTATGTATTCAGTACGAGGCACTTCTGCCTCAGCTCCCTATGTGACAGGAATAATAGCTATATACATGAGTTTCCTTAAGTCTAAGGGTGTGTATAAAAAAATGAACTACCGTGAAGTGAAACGATTCTTAAAAAACATCAGTGTCGATTTAGGCTCTACAGGAAAGGATGTTAGAACAGGGTCTGGTTTAATAAAGTTACCCAAAGAAATTAAATTACACAATCCTTGTTGGACTTGATGGAATAAATTAAAAAGTTTATAAACTATAAAAAGGAGAGTAAAAATGGATAGTACAATTTTTATATTATTAGGAGTTCTTGCAGTCTCTATAGGTTTGCCTTTTGCAGTAAGATGGGCTAGAGAAACGTACGGAGTTTCCGAACAAGACTTAAAAACCGCATCAGATATCTTAAATATTTCAATAATGATTTTAGAAGAATTGGATTTTGAAAAGGGAGATGATGTAATAGGGTTTGCCACACTGGTAAGAATTTCAATAGAGTTTGCATCTGAATTTGAAGGAGAAGACGACAAAGAGCAAATGAAATTAATTGCTTATGACCATGCAATAACTCAATTGGAAAATCTAAAGATAGAAGTTACAGAGAGAAGAATGCAAATAATCAGAATGATGATAGATGCAACTTTAAGATTCTATGTATAAAAAAAAGAGACCTCATTAAGAGGTCTTTTTTATTGCCTTAATTCCTGCTTCTTCTTCCAATGCTATCACTAAATCAAGGAGGGTGTCAGAGCTTCCCCTATGGTATTTTATCTTAACAGAGGCACTTGACGTTAATAAATTAGTTTTTTTATCGTCGACGAGAATTCCTCCACTCATGTCTATAAGCTCCTTGGTGTTTTCAAATGGGTCCAATTGAAGTCCTATAATCTGACTAATGAAAGGTAAATTAGTTCTACACCATTTTGTTTTCTTAGAAATATTTCCTTGGGTTCCAATAGTACATATATACAAATCGAATTCTTCGCTTAATCTAGCTAAGTAACCTCTGTCTTCTTCTGACATTTCTATTCTTTCAAAAAAATCGTCACTTTTATAAAAGGTTTCAATAATGTCTGAGGCTGATTTCTTGTCATTCTCTTCGAAGATTACTGGCAACTCTGTCGAGTAATCCCATGAGTTACTTCTAAAAAACATTCTTTGCACCTCTTTATCTAAGTGTCCATAATATTTTCTATACATATCATAAATAATCTTATCTGAATTTATAATAACATTGTCGAAGTCTAAGAAAAGTTTTATTTTCATTAAATCGCCAATTTCTTAATCGCCATGTAACTAACTACAGAAGTGATAAATGACACTGTAATCGGTGATACAACTACTAAATTTCTACTAAGAATAAAAGCCAACAATGATAGTGCTGTTACTATTGCCTTTGTCTTATTGAATTTAATATCCATTAAAGTTGTTGCTCCTAGATTAATGAATAAGAATAATAATAGGGCTCCGTATATTGGAAATGGAACTCTGGATAAAGAATTAGCTATAATTGGGACAAAAGCCATAACTATAAATATTAACGCTGTGTATATCTGAGCTGTTGGATGTAAATCCCTCTCTCCAATACTCTTTAAGAAACCATTATTTTCAGAATAAGATACCGTTGGTACTCCGAAAAATGATGAGAATATATTTGCCGTTCCTATCCCAAAGAATACACAAGACCAACTCATATCTTCTCCTAATTCAACTTCGTTTATCATTGCTGTCGCTGAAACATCTCCAAACACTTCTCCTATAACAGATATCGAAATTAAACTGATTGCAGTAAAAGCAGTGATTGAAACATGAGGAACTGTAAGGAATATAGAACCTGTGTCCATTGGAGCCACTCACATTCCCGCATAATATGTTCCTGCTCCCATTAATAGTAATGACAACGGCAATGCGTAATCTTTAACCTTTGGTATAAATGATAGTGTTAATAAAATACCTATTGTTATAAAACCAATTTGCGAGTTCGCCATACTCCAACCAATTGGAATTAACAGTAAAGATATATATACAACTGATAATTTAAATATAAACTTGGGAACTCTGTTTAATAGGTTGGGGAATTTTTTAAGTATGGCTCCAACTCCTAGATATATTAAACCTATTCCTAACACTCCAAACCCTACATATTCGTTCCCCAGTGTCTGAGATATCAATAACATACCACCAATGTATGAGGCTGATACACCCAATACACTAGATAGTTTATTTTTTGTAAAGATGTGAAAAATCAATGTTGACAATCCAACTGCCAAAAAGGCATTACTGGGAGTCACACCAACTGTTGCCGCAACGAATAAAATACTGGTTAAAGCTACTGCCATGTGCTCAAGCCCCATTGCAAAGTGCTTAATATGTCTCTTAAATATGCTTACCATTCGTTTCCCTCCAATATTCTTCTAAAGATGCAAAGCTAGAGTAGAACTCACCATTGCCCAAAACTTTTAATCCTCCAATAACAAATTGATTATATCCTTTTGGAACTCCCATTCCAACATAATCTCCAGCTGTCTCTCTTCTTATGTCTGAAAGTATTGCATCTACCCTTATCTTTTTGAAAGGATTATGTTTCTGAATGATTGCTAAGGCTTCTGCATCTAACTCTGGAGTCATTTTGTCTAATGCTTCCATGAACAAGTTGCCAGACAAAACCATTCCTAGCTCCATCATTAATCCAGGGTCTTCGTTGTCTATTGGAGCGGTTACAACATCAGAGGTTAATATCTTACTCATATCCTGAAGAAAGATATCTTCATTCGTAGGGACACTATCCTTTTTATTTATTTCATCATTGGCTATCGGATTATAAACTTTGAATCCTAGTTTTTCTAAGCTCTCTCCTTCTAGAACCCTTTGTCTTACTTCTGCCTCCGTAAAGAGCTCACCACCTATATAAAATCTTAAACTCATATTACCTCCTATTAAATACTACTATTCTCTATGTCAAATACTATGTCTGCTGAACTTGCGTCCTCCCCCCATTGATATTCATTCAATTGTTCAATAGCATGTACTCCTATCAATATTGCGTCACTTTCATCATTCGTTACTTTTATATTAAATCTATCCAACACGTATTTTTTTGAAGCTCTCTTTTTTTCAGTTCTTCCTTTACCTTTAATGCTTGAAGAACTCCTCCATTGAGAAGCTGTAACAACTAAAAACTGTATGTTGTTTTCATATAGTCAAGTTACTAATACATATAGTAGTCCAGATAATTTCTTATGTGTCGCTGCATTCCTCATATAGTAAACATCTTCAACTACTACTGCATCAATATCGTATTCCTCAACTATTTCTATCATTCATTTTTTTATTCCGGCAATCTTCTCTACGTACTTATTTCCATCCACTTTCATTTTCCCGTAATCTAACATCGATGCTTTACCATCTTTGTAATTAAATACGGCAAACCCACTTGTGGTTGCTTGGTCTAAGGCTAAAATGTTTAATTCAATGATTACATCTCCTTCAATTGTTTTTTTAAAAAGTGTTTAGGACAAAGTGGTATATACATTTCATCACCAACTAACACTTCTTCACCATCCGTGACTACTTTCCCATTGACAACTCGTGAGTTAAACTTTGCTCGTTTGCCACACCAACATAAACCTATTATCTCATCAAAGCTATCTCCAAGTTCGAATAGTCTTTTGCTCCCTTTAAAAAACTCTCCCTTAAAAGTTGTCTTTAGTGTATAGGTTAAAACTGGGATTCCTCTCAGGTGTGCTATCCTATATAACTGTTCTACTTGTTCGCCACTTAGAAATTGAGACTCATCTATAATTATAACATCTGTTTCTATGTTCCTTTGAATCCTTTGGTCTAATAACACTAATATATTGTCATGTTTTGTTATAGGTTCGGCAGGTGTACTACTACCCTCCAACCTAGACTGTATTTGGTTCGTTCCTTCTCCTCTGTCACTGATGTCTAATTTTAAAGTCCAAACACTCTTATTTCTTCTTTTGTATTGGTAAACAACTCTTAATAAATCTAAAGTTTTACCAGCTCCCATTGTCCCATGCTTGACATATAATTTTGACATTTAGTCCACTTTAAGTTTCTCTTTTAAATACGGACTTAAATCAATAGCTATCCATATTGGCAGATATATTAAAATTATTTGCCACCAAGTAGCATCTGGGTAGTACATGCCACTCATTCTTGTCCAAACGATTGGTAATGCCATTATTAAAATGTAAAGTAATCTTCTCACTTTGACCTCCTATTTTTTATCCATTATATAAATACAAACCAATAAGAACAAAACCACTCCTATAAAATCAAAAGCCAAGTCTGGTAAAGAACTTGTCCACCTCGAACCTTTGACGGTTATATCATATATTTCTTTTCCTATTCCTATCATTAAAGTTAAATTAAAACCATATCTAATTGCTCTTATTTTATCATATTTGAGCAAAAGAACTCCTGATTGATAAATGGTATTGGCAATAATAAAACTACAAACTAAGTGTAAAATAGAACCCATATTACATCATGTTCTCCTTCGTTATACTTGCGATATTTTCTTGCATGTGACTTGAAACTTTAGCATATCCTTCGTCATTAACTTCTTCGGGAAATCCTCTAAATTCAACTCTAGCAGGGTACACTTCTAATATCTCCCCATCTTCAACATCAAAGACAATAGCCCATCCGAATAGATGTAAAGTAGTATTTATGAACCAAAGCAAACCACTATCTTGAAATTCTTTCCATTTTTTTCTTTTTATCATAGAACCTCCCATTTTAATCTGTGCTTCCTATTCCTCCAGCTCTCTCCTCTGTTACTTCTTCTTCATCGTCAACTGTTTTATAAGTCATAAATATTCCTTGTGCAATAGCGTCTCCAGCACTTATTGTCAATGGAACGTTACTCTCATTCCTCATCTTTAACCATATGTGACCTTCATTCGGTGAACCAATATAGTCTGCATCAATTACGGCAGTCGTATTAGCAAGTCTAACATAGTATTTAAACCCCAATGAACTTCTTGGCATAATGAGTAAAACCTCATCTTCTTCCATATCAACTTTTATTCCCGTAGGGAGTTTTATTTCGTCTCCGCTGTCTAGTATAAAATTATAAGGGGAGAAAAAATCATACCCCGCTGACATCTTCGTTCCTCTTTTAGGAATTTTTATATCTTCTCTACCCATTTCCTTCATGTCTTTGTCCATTTGGACTTGCGATATTCTATGAAACTTTCTACTCATCGTCTTCCTCCTCTAAATCCTTTTCTCCTAGTATTATTTCATTAACTTCACAATCTTTTGAGTTCACATAGTAGATTTTACCGCCTACACTCAATACATGTTCTTCTGTTAATTTTATAGCATTAATCAATTTGTCAACTGGAGGTGTATCTTCGTCCCAATTAAGCATTTTCATAACGGCTGTGCTATGGTATTGACCACTACCAATTACATAGTAATCATTTTCTATAGGAACCATAGAGTAATCTCCACTCATAAGGTACATTTTATCTTTAAAAACTATTAATAATTCCCCATCAAAACGCTCCCCGTCTTTAGGACTATGCGTTGTAACAATTTCTATTACTTCCTTGAGTTCAAATTTTACCTGAGTGATAAATTCATAATCTCCTAAATTATTTTGAAATTCTTTATTAGCTCTCTCTAAAGCTCCTCTGACTTTCTCATTCCTTGTTTCTGACATTATCTTCGGCAAAAATTCATAATATTGTAATTCAGACAAGCCCAATTCTCCCACCATTCCAATAAGTAAATTCCCATCCATGGTTGGGTTAACCTTGCATATATCTAATCTAGTATCTGTAAAAGAATTGCTAGCCATTGAATCACTAGCCATATGAATTACCCCTTCTTTATCTCTAATTGCTATTACTACACTCATTTATACTTTCCTTTCATATTCAATTATTTCTACTGTGTAGGGTTCAACATAATAGAATTCTGGGTTTGTAGACTGTCCCTCTTGCATTTCCGTTAAAGGTTCATCATATTCCACTGCAACAAAGTAGTCATTTATCTTAAATATAGATTTTACTCTTGCATGCCATCTATGTTTTTCAACTTGTACGTCAACTATATACTCGAACTCTTCTGTACTGGCAAAATCCAACCTATCTAAGGTACTAAAAACAATATCTTCGAAATATGAATCATAGTCAGTAGTCGAGCTTTGTAATTCCTTAAGCAATGTTCTTTCCTGCTCTGGTGTATACATTTTATCCTCCCCTTCATAAAAAAAATAGAAGTAAAAATACTCCTATTTAATTTTTATACCAATAGTTATTAAATAAATTCACAGATTTATCTCTTAACAAATATGCAATAATCATTTCTGAAAACATTTTCCCCTCCTCCTTTTTTTAAAGAGAAGTCTTTTTATCTTCTAAAATATATTGTATCACATATTACAATATCTGTCAAGTTTATCTTACAGGACAGTGACCACTTTCACATCCTGCTCCATCGTCTATCTCGAAGTCCGAACCATCTTCATAATCTGATAGTAACTCTTCGTCGAACTTTGGAAGTTCTTGAACCATATTCTTGTATTCGTCTTCAGTTATACTCTCGAAAGGAAGTAACTCATAAAAGCTATCATCTAATGATAAGAAAGATATTCCTACGAAACAATCCCAATTATCCCACAACCATTCCTCTACTAAGTCCCATTCATCTTTTCTAACATGGACAGTAATACTAGCATTATGGTCTACGAATTCTTCCATTAATAATTTGTACTCATCCAATTGTTCAATTGCACCTACGTCGTACTTAGTCCTACCCTTTGGAGCTTTAACAGGAAATTCAAATACTTTCGTAGAATGCTCTTCTCTAGTTTGTCCTACTTCTGGCTTCCATTCGAATCCGGAGTCTATCATAGACATCGCAACAGGGTCTTTAGCTGATACTCTAACTCTTCTTATATAAAAAGGACTATGTGACCAATGAATACCCGAAGAAGCACTGTTAGGTAATATTGAAACTGTTCCTGCTGGTTGTGCTGTTGTTACTAATTCTGCTTTTGTTACATTATATTTCTTAGCTAATTCTTCATTCATGTTGTTTGCAACACTTCTCATGAATTTCAACAGCTTTTTCTTTTCATCTTGACTAATATTTCCTTTGTTTATAAAGTCTTGATATCCAGTCATTGAAACGCCAATTATTCTATCTTCTCTTGCAACATCATCCCACTCCAGTAAGTCCAACTCTTGTAGACTAATAATGAATGCTATATAAGTTGCCCATTCTACTGATTGCTCTAATTCATCATATAATATCCCTCCTGATTCGTCTAAGAAAGATAACATGGATATAATGGTTAAATTACAATGTTGTTTCGATTTTAAAAGTATTTCCGCACCTTACCACACTTACTTTCATAAGCCAACTTTAAGTTGTTGTAGTCTGGACTATACCATATTACATTTAAGTAATGAGATATTATAGTCTCTGAACATCCCCTATAAAATAAGGTTTTGATGCTGATTGTCCAATTCATACAATTTTTAACATTCGCGTTTATAGTTTCCTATTACGCTGTAGTTTGTATGACTCTAAGGAGTTTCCAGCAGTTTAATCTCTTTTAAATCCACATGTTTGGTCTATGGATTAAGTCCTTCTGCGTCTGGTTTTCTTCTTTGAATCTCTTCTAGATTAGCTATTCCCACTTATATTAATCATAGACGCTATTCATATGACCAGTCCTTAAAATGTAATAGGGACTGCTATATATTTCTATATAGGTTAGACTATATCATGACTCATTTGAGTCTCTTCCGCTTCGAATACCAATAACTTGTATTCTACTCCTTTTCAGGATAGTCGTTGAACTTTAACAGTGTTGGAAGTTACATGTAACACTATTCTTAGCTGCTGATTGTCTTTGCCATTACGCAGTAAGAGTTTCCAGCAATTCAAAAGATTTATAGAACCCAGTTTTTACTTTAGGCTCTCCAGAAACTTTCATAGTTTGAACATGCTCGTGTAAAGCCTCTCTTGCAGGTTTTTTCTTATACAGTACAGTGTTATTGCTCATTTGTCTATGTTTTATATCTGTGTCTATTTGCCATTTACCATTAACTTCTGTATATAAGTTAGTCTTTGCATTTCTTGTTTCGTAATCGTCAGCAGACACTAAGGCAATTTCAGCTGCTCTCCTTACCATTTATATTCGAACATGTTCGTTAGGCATATCCCGTTCTCCTATGAACTGCTATATGTTGCCATATAGATTAGACTATATCTTCACTCTTATACATTTAAGCAAAAGAGGTTTCCTGTTTCCACTCACTTGAGTGTACGTCTTTCGACTAGTCGTTGCACCTTTTATAATTAATCTTCTTTTTATTTTTTTTACCAATCTTCCTTACAGAAGATTAATTATAACTTGGCTCAGAATTGTCTTAAGATACACTTAAGAGTTTCTCTGAATTTAAGAAATGTTTTTTTGTGTTGGAGGCATAAAATTTACCACCAACAACTATTGCTTCTGCTATTAAGCCATTAATATCTAACATATCAATAGGCTTTAGCTTAACTCTATGTCTGGTTATCTTACCACCGTTAGAATTTTTAATAATTCTGTCTATTCCACTAAAAGACTCTTTTAAAGGTATATGACCACTTGCTGTGCCACCAAATGTCTTTAGGACCTCTCCCGCAGGACGAACATTATCATAGTTGAATAAGATAGTTTTTATTAAACCATCACTTGAACTAGCTTTGTAGTTGACTAAAAACTCTAAATAAATCTTTAATGATTCAGTCCAACCTCTTTTAGAATCTCCAACTACAATCTCTAGTATAGAATTATTACTTAATGTCGTTGTTGTTAACTCTTGTCTAGCTAGTCTTGGAACAGGCTGATAGTCCTTGTGAATTATTTCTATGTCTTGTCTTACTGGTTGTATCTTTTCAACGTCTTCTTTCAGTATTCTATATCCGACACCACTACCCAACATTAATAAGTACATTGCGTCAACTAGGTTAAATATATCGTCCATTGTGACATAACTACAATTAAAAGCACTTTGGAAATTTCTTTTAATGGATTCTGTCCCACCCGTATATCTGATTCTGCCAGAAGAAAATACTTTGAAATTGTACATCAAGTCAAATAATTCTTCTGCTTTCTCAGAGTCACCTTTGGGGTCTAACTCTATCATATAGTCCACAACTCTTGCGTTCATTTCCAACCAAGTTTCTCGTCTATTTATGCCTTTAATAAATCTAGAGTATGTTCTATAGAAAGTAAATTTTGATAACTCTGAGTCAAATGGATTTGGGTCTCTAGCATAATCTCTTAAAAACTCTTTGTTCAAATATTTAAATTTCTTGTAAGGGTGCCACCTCTCCCTTATCTGTTTGTGCTTTTCTCTATATAATATAAAAGCTTTTACTACTTTGCCTTGGTCTGCGTGTACTAATTCAGACTCAACCATATCCTGTACTTGTTCTATTGTGAAACTTTTACCCATAAAATCTTCATGATGTTTAGCTTCTTCTTCTATAGTTCTTCCTATATCCGAACACAGCTTCATATCAAGTTCTACGTCTTTGACATCTGAAAAGGCTGAGGCTATAGCATTAATAACCTTGTCTTTCTGAAATTCTTCTTCACTTCCATCTCTTTTAATAATAAACATATATCACTCCTTTATTCTTTTACCGTGTAAACTCTATTATACCATAGATTTTTATTGTTGTCAAGTTTACGCGAAAAGACTTTCCATTACCATATCTATCTTTTGATATAATTCTTCTTTTGTTGTGTCATTAGATATGTCAATCATTTCTTTGTTTTCCGCTCCTCTTTCTGATTCATGGTCAAATCTATTTATATCGCATGAACCATCTCTGTTTTTTACTCTTTGTTCTGCTAAGTCTAATGAAGCAGAAATTCTAATAGGTAAAAAGTTATTTTTTAATCCCCAAAGATATTCATTCTCTTGTCTTAAGTCTGATATAACTAACTTATCTGTTCCTACTAATTTTTCTATATCTTTTATCTTTCTCTCCATTTCATTTATCCAAACATCTTGGTCTAAAGAACGAAATCCCTCTCCTATAGATTGTAACAATACCCTATCTTTATCTTTCATATCGAAGTACTGATTAGCTATCGTATAAATAGCTCCAGCAAAAGAAACTTTGGTATATCCATACTTATTAACTAAATAGTCTGCTACTGTATCTTTACCACATCCTGGGCTAGGTGAACTTAACATTATTTTCATACTTTACTCTCCTATCCTTTTTAAATCATCAATCTGATAAGCCTCGTCATCTCCTTCTACATATACTAAGTTGCCAAGTCTAGCAAAAACTTTTAAAACCGTATTTGCCGAATACTTTTCCGTACTCTCTCTAAAAACAACAGAGTCTCCTATATTTATTCTCATATGGCTCCCCCTCTCACTTTTCATCAACTCAATGAATGAGAAACTTCCGATGCTACTTCTTTCATAAGTTTTTACAAAAGATGCTATAAAAGCTTTACTAACTTTCTTAATTTCTACCGCACTTGGCGGAACGTCTATTATAAATTCTTTGTTCGAAGAAAGTAGACTTAGTGCAAATGTTAAGTTCAATTCGTTGTCTCCAAAATCAAAGAAATCATCCACTTCCTTCTTTTCTTCTTCTGTTATTAATTCAGTGCAGAAAAAATTGACTTTCTTTCCACATAGAATTTCTAATTCAAATGTTAATAAATTACTATAATTCATATATTTCCTCCTATTTGTATTTTCTATCCTAATTATATTATACCATTTAAGTAAAAGAAAGTCAAGGTTTTTCTTACAAAAGTTAACTATGTTTCTCACTTCTCATTTCTAATTTTCCATCGTCTGTTATTTTTTCAATTAAGTAAACTAAACTTTGCTTTGTCCTGGAATAATCTTTCCCCCTAAAAGTGGTTTCGCTCGACCTATATCCAGTAATCATAATTTTGTTGCCCCTACTAAAAAAACTACTATCTATAATAGAGCTATTCTTTTTGACTTGTCTATCGTAGTACGCAAAATCAGAACCTTTAAACTTTACAGTAACGACTCCACTCCTAGTTAATATTTGAGTCATATGTTTATTCTTATTTCTGCTAAGGCAAGTTCCAATTATCGTTGATAAGTGAAATACTGGGTACTTGTCTTTCCAATAAAACTTCACAGGTTTTATTTTTAAGTCTTTAAATTTATCCACGAATGGATAATATTCATAGTCTATATAGTCTAATTCATTGTCTGTGGCATAATAGGATATAGAATCCATTTCCCATTTACCTATTGTTCCTTCAGTATAGTGGGACGCTTCTTCCACTATTATGATTTTATTGTACTCTTTTAAAAGTTCTTTTTCATTCTCTTTAATAAATTTTCTTAACTTATCTGCATCTTTCTCATAAGTAGACTCGAAAACTGATGACTCTACTAAATATTTGTCTTTCTTGTAAACAACTTTTAACTCTGGGTGTTCTACATTTAAAAATTCAATCATCATTTCTTGTAATGGAAAATATTTTTTGTCATCTACCTTTATTTCTTCGTTTGAACGTAGTATTTTTCTTAAGTACCACATTATTGAGCTATTCTTAACTTTTGTATTACTAAAAAATTTAGCATCAAATAGTCCAGCCATATTCCTTAAAGACAAGGAAGTTTTTACCTTTGCTTTTCCAGCAATATAATCCATTAATAATTCTCTTCTGTCTTTTTCTTCAATGTTCCTGAAGGCATTTGACTTAATCAAGGATATATTTTTCCTCTTTGACGGTTTTATTCTTTTATAAAAGTCTCCATAGCTAGTGTATGGTCTACTCTCTACTATTTCAGTAACAAGGTCATCACCAACGTAAGACATTCCTTTTAGTCCGAATAATATAACTCCTCCATCAAAGTCTGGGGTAAATACATATCCAGATTTATTGATGTCTGGAGGTGCTATTGTTATTCCAACTTGCTCCATATTACTAATTGCCACAGCTACTTTACCATAGTTAGAAGATGTGTTCTTATCTCCATCTTGGTCTATTGCACCACTTTCAACTGTTAAACAAGCTGAATTCCAAGCTAAGTCATTATACTCATATGTTAAGTTTAAAATTTGCAAAGCTATCATAGAATAAGGTAAGGTATGATTCCGACTAAAACTATCATGTTGTTCCCACATTTTTGTGGGCATGGACTAACTCTTTAAAGTTTAATATCTCTCTAATAAGGTATTAAACTTTATCCACTGTTTGGAGAATAGGAATTTCACCTAAACTCTACTTCCCTTGCGGGAATAGTCTCTACACTCGCTTTCGCTAGCACGGGATTGTCATATCCATAAATGGACTTAGATTTCCCCGTTAGCACTAAATTAATAGTACACCCTATATTTATAGGTTAAGTGGAATGGGCAATTTTATTTACCCAAGTTGAGGAACTACACAATGATGCCATACGTAATTTATTATTTCCTCTCTTGCTCCAGTTCTTTCCTTCGCTTTATCGAAGTAATCTTCTTTTAACTTATCTATTAATTTAGCTTTCTTCTTTGCTATGGCTTTTCTAGCCTTATGTGCCTCTACAACAGTAAAGCCAGATATGGATTCGTCCATTAGGATTTCCATAATGTCTTCTTGTGTAGCCGCAATGCCGTAACTTTTATCTAAGTGTTTCTTCATTGTCATTATCTCATCTTCGTTTAAGCCTTGTAGGTGCATTTCTTCATACCAAAGACTTATATCCTTTCTAAACTTAATAAACTTATCTAATGGTTGAATACTTCCTCCACTAGATGATAATCTCATTAATGAGTTTGCTGTTGCCATCTCCACCAATGAATGAGGTGCTACTTCTCTTATGGCTTTAGAACCCACCATTGTATCAAATTGGAATAGAGAAACAATTTCACCTTTCGCAGCTTTGTCCCACATTTCTAAGTTGTCATACTCAAGGACAGCAGGAGATAAATACTTATCATAAGTCTCCCTTAGTGTTTCTTGTCTTTCCATCGCACCGTTGGTGATTAAATGATTCATAGTTATTCTAATTTTATCTAGAATCTTTACAGTTAAGAAGTCAAATTTGACTCCTCCCATATACATCTTTATCCTATGTTTCCACAGGGACGGACTATTTCATGTTCTATTTTAAAATAGAACTCTTGCACTTCGACTGGGACAATATCCAGTCTACGCCTCTCGGCTAGTCTCTACATCTTTCTCTTGCTTCAATAATAGTTTTTATAAAGTTCTGAGGTTTTAAAAGCCCTATAAAGTTGGGAATGCCCCTTTAAATTTAAGTCTCTTAGGACTAAAGTTACTGAGTCATATACCTCAACTAGATTCCAATTGATATCATATTTGTAAACTTTTTTAGAACTTGTTGCACCGACATCAACTTTACCAATATTAGAACCAACAACTCCTTTTTTAGATTCACTTATTTTTTATTGTTATTTACACTATTATTAAAACTTAAGACTTGACACGAGATTGCCATATTGCCGAAGCAACTTAGGTTTCCTCGTTAGCTTAACCCCTTTAATAAGGATTAAACACCCTTTTTGTCGTAAGGTTCACAAAATTTACTATAACTCTCACAAGTTATAGGGACTATATAATTAATCCGAATCTGACATGTCAAACTGAGTTGTAGGAACATCACTCGGAGACATCATCAAAGCATTCCTTTTATAATAAGGTTCATTATATATATAGATACCAGAGGCATGTATGCTTCTCTTGTCTATAATTCCCTCGAATGCTAATATCGTCTCCTGTAATTTTTTATCTTCATATTCTTCCAACTTAGACAAAAACTCTTGTTGAACTCCTCTTTCCTTTTCTCTATTGCCGAATATAACGTCTGCCAATGGTCAGTTAGCACCCCTCTCTTCTGGAACCAATCCAGTTAAATATAATGCTTCTGACTCCTCGATACCTAAACCACGACAAGCAGATGTTATACTACTCCTAGAGCCAATTGTTCCAAAGGTGGCTATGTTTAATACTCTATCTTCTCCAAACTCTACATTTAAAGCCTTAAGTATTTGACCTCTCTGTGACTTTTGTGAGTCCAAGTCAATGTCCATAATGTCTGGTCTGTCTTTGTGGAGAAACCTCCACCAAGGAATGTCCCATTTTAAAGGGTTTATTTGTATTATGTCTATCAAGTAATTTATTAATAATCCTGTTGCTGAACCCCTTGAAGGTCCTACAAGACTGTCTCCCTCTTCCCACATTATTTCAACTAATCTCTTTGTTGTCAATAAATAATTAGCCATATTCTTACCAATTCTCTCACTCGTTCCTAGTATATGTTCTAATTCTACATCCACTCTTTGTAGTACTTCTTCTGTTGGTTCAATATCTTTTTTACTCTTTATTCCTCTTAACGTATGATAAATTAGAGCCTTATCATATCTGTCCTGGCTATTTAAGTATCTAGTAATATATTTGTACCCCTTAAACATTTCTTTTGTCTTAGAGTCAAATTCATGGTCCTCAACTGGAACTTTGGTTATATCCACTGATTGAGCCAGACTAATATTCTGACATTGCTCTCCTATAATCAATGTATTTCTAAAGCATTCGTCTATTTCTTCTTCTGGAATGTGATTGTGCATTATTTCCTTTATTTCTTTTTCTGACATCATATAGGTAAAACCATAAAAGGCATCGACCTCTCTCTCTCCTTCTTGAGATTGTAAAAAAGCTCTGTGAATACTTCTATCTTCTTTTGACAGATAATGGGAGTCAGTAGTTATTATACTCTTAATGTCTTTCGAATCCCCTATTGATTTTATCATTCTATTCACCATAGTTTGTTCTTCTGATGTTGATGGTTGTAATTCAAAAAAGAAGTTGTCTTTCTCAAAAGCATTGATACACCATTCGATAAACTTCTTAATCCTATCTTGAGCTACTGATTTTTCTATCTCACCATTATACATCCCCATTAAAGTATTAGGCAGAAAACCACCTAAACAAGCTGTTGTAGCCATTAAGTGACCTCTGTTTGTACTAATAATTTCTTCTATTTGGGAATAAGTTATTGGAACTCTTCTCATTCCTCTATCATAGTAAGAATTGGTCCAAGCTTGAGACGATATCTTTTTTAATTGCTCATAACCGATTTCATCTTTCGCTATTAATATAAAATGATAATACTGTTGATTGTTCCCTAGTGAATCTACTAAATATATTTCGTCTCCAAAAGCCACAGTAAAGTTTTCATCTATAACTCCTTCTTCTACTAATTTGGTTCTATATTTGTCTGCTTTCACATGTGAGCTTAATACCTCATGGTCTGTTATTGCTAAACCACTTAATCCTAGCTCTATTGCCCTATCTATTAAGTCTGTAACTTTATTTGTAGAGTCTGCTAGTCTTAAGTTAGAATAATCTGTATGATTGTGTGAAGAAAAATAATTCACTTATACCTCCTTTTCTTTTTTTTCTTATCTTATATATACATTATACCATTATTTTATAATTTTTACAATATCTTTTTTTCTTAAAAAACGAAAGAACTACTTGCTTTTATCTCACACTCATCTACGATAATTTGAGGGACAACCTTACCATTTCACTCATTCGTGTTCGGCTTACCTATTAAACTAATTTCAAGGGAGTTACCATTTGGTATATTTGCAATTATTTCCTCTGCTCTAAACATTATATACTCAACACCATTAAAAATAATCTTTATAATATTAGATTTCTTTCCGATTAGTTGTAGCTCTGATGCGTCTATTTTAATATTAGATACCATAATCTTAGGCTCTCTCAATCTAGTTCCCCAAAGGTGTTTCATATCATTTAATTTAAAGATGTACTCGCTACTTACTTCAGTGGAGTCCATTAAGAAGTCTATGCTAAATACTTTTTCAAAATCATAGTCTTTTAATAGGTTGTTACTTAGCTCTATTAATGGTTTTATATTTTCTGGTTTTATACAAGTTCCGAAAGCTGCTTGATGACCTTCTGCGTATTCTACTAAACCAGTATTGTTTAAGTACTTCTTAAATTCATTTAGTTTTGTTCCAGAGGGGCATCTACCACTACCATAAAATAAACCGTCTTCTTCATTCTTTAAAAGTATTAAAGTTGGTCTATTATACTTGTCTTGTATTTTATTGGCAACTAGTCCAGTCATAGACCGCTCAATTATATTAGTCGCATTTAAGATTATAACTTTATTTCCTAATTGGTCTTTCTCAACTAACTGTGTTAATTTTTTCATACCATTAGTTTCTGCCTTCTTTTGTCTTATCTTAATATTACCTGCCATTCTAGCCATTTCCTTTTCAATGAATACTAGTTGTCCTTTGTTGTTTCTACCAGAACCTATTACCTTACTACCGTCTAGTATAAATGCTTTAAACATCATAATCTTCTCTTGCATATTTCCAAGTCTAATGACAGCATTTATCAATGGAGCTATATAGAACATTATGTCTATTGGATAAACATTGTCACCCAAAGAGTAGCTCTTTTTCTTTATTAATGCCTTGATGAATAAGTTTCCTTCAATATCATCATTCATTAATTTTACGCCTCTTCTGACTATTACAATATTATCTCTCAACCTCATGTCCATATTATCTGAGGCTATCCCTAATGCTGCTAAATCTACTAACTGTTCTGAGAAATTAATACTATTTACATCATCTAGTGCTTGACAAAATTTAAACGCAACTCCAGCTCCACTTAAGAATTTATTGTTGTAGTCTGGAGATAATTGGTTGTTAACCACCATTGCATATTCAGATTCTTTACTTGCTTCATGGTGGTCTAGTACAATAATACTTGTACCAGCGTCTGAGAGTTCTTTATGCTTTTTATATTGACTACTACCCGCATCTGGAATTATTACTAAGTCATATTCTTTCATCTTTTCAAGCTCTTCTCCATCTGGTAGTCCTACTTCTTTGTTTTCGTGTATAAAAAAGTCCATATCAGTAAGATTATAAACCTTATATAAATACTTTCATATGATAGATGCTGAGGTATAACCATCAACGTCACTATCTACTACTATCATTACTTTTTTGTCACCTTGGCTAAGTTGTTCATCTAAGAACACAGATGTCTCTTTAAGATTCTTTAACCTATACTTATCTTCTTCGTAATCTACGCTTGTGTCTTCTCTACTTAAAAATATGTTAATATCATCTGGACTTACTCCTCTTTTTAAAAGTAAATCCTCTTGAATAGAACTAGAAAGTCCTACTAAATTGTCTAATGAAAATTGCATTTAATCACCCTTCTTTTTTTTAATTTAACATTGGAAAAATTCCAATGGATATATTCAGTCAATACTTTCTTCTGGAATGTTGAATTCTAACCCTTGTGCTTCGTAAACATTTTGCCCAGTAAATAGGTAGTCTTCCGCAACACCTACTCACACAAAATGGAAGCTTTTACCATCCATTTCTACCATAGATTTAGATAGCCCTTTAGTGATTTTTGGTCTATAAATTCCCTTCATATTATCAGCTCCTACATTCTAATTTTTTTATGATATATTTTTTCGAAGACTTCTTTGCCCTGGTCTATTGGAGATTGCTTTCTCCTTAATAATTCATGCTCATCAACCATTATAAAGACAGTAAAGTAAGGCTTTAAAAACTCTGCTAGTTTAAGCATGTTCTCAAAACATTCAACTCCTTCATCTGAGTAAAAATCTGTGTAATCTTTGTCTAAAGCCAAAACAACTCTATCTACATCTAAATGTAATAGCAATTTCACTTGTTGACTACTTATCTTTTTTCCAGCCATGGCTAAAGTAAAGTTGTTATTCGGATAAATCGTTTCTGCTTTTAGAACACTTTTTTCTGATTCAAAAATTACTACTTGTCTTAAATTACGTATTACTTTTTTATTCCTGTATATACCATAAAAGTTCATGGAGGTAGGATGTGAAAAAATCTTCTTTTGTATCGTCATAGGCATGTATTTATATCCATCATTGATTTCACTTTTTCTAAGTGCTCTACCTCTTATTCCTATCAGATTATTATTTATATCGTAGTGGGGAATAACTACCCTGTTATCTGTTATTGAATATTTTATATTAAACTTCTTCATTGAGTCTATAGATATTCCCTCTTGGATTCATCCTTTATAGAAAGCATCTTTATAAAAATTTATTGTGTAACTGGGTATCTTTTTAATTACCTGTATCTCTTCTTTACCATCTTCCATTGCTCTTTTGTATTCATCTATAAAATCTCATGTAAACTGTGTGTCTCTTTCTCTCTCTGTTTCTGTTTCTATACCAAAACCTAAGTTTATAGTTGTATGGTTTACAACGTATTCTATAGATTCTTCTAAACTTATCTTGTATCCTCTATACCACATTGTATCCTGTACTAACCCATATATATCATACGCATCTTGACCTCCTGTATAACATTTAAAAATCCCAGTTTCGAGATAATAATATAATTTATAACTCATCTTATCGTCTGGGTGGTGGTGGCACACTGTTTGGAAGACAAGGCTATCTTTCCTTCTTTGAGGATAACTACTACCTAAGGACATTAAAACATCAATGATGTCATCCTCAGTTAGCTTGTCTCTTATGTCTTCTTTCATTTCAAAGAACATTTAAGCACCTCCCACTTAAAAGGTTTCGCTAGGGACATCCTCTGTACCCTGTTGTCTTTTTTTCTGTTCATTCTCAATAGTTATTACTGTTGACTTCATTGGTATTAATTCATATTTCGAATTAGTGACAAATAAATCAGTTATTCTACACGTTCCCAAATCTGCTATCGACCATAATTTTACGCCCTTGTACTTAGAACGTCTGTTCTTGTATACATGGAACACTATATTAGGTACTTCTAAGAAATTCTCATCTAAGATATGGGATATAGCTTTAATATCTTTTTCTGTTGGTTCTAAAGCAATTATTCCAACATCAATTTTCGTTTATACCGTCACTTTCGTGATATTTAATACGGACTAGACTATATCTGCACCTCCCTAGATGGGAGGGACTGGCTCTTCGTAATAAGGAATTACACCTTAAAACTACTCCCTTTATTGGCTGGGATAGTCGTTACACCTTTAACTAAACTTGGCACGGGATTGTCATAGGATTTCTCCCTTAGAGTTTCCCCGTTAGCACTAAATTAATAGCACACCTTACATTTGTAAGTTCACCAGTACCTAACTACGCCATTGCTGACATAGACGACTCTAGTTTACTTTTTATTCGCATAGATTTATAATATTTTCTATGCTACTTACTTCTATTTTTTTTCAATTTCAACACACCTTTCTAAGATGCGAATAAAAAGTTATTCAAATCTGCCATTGATTTTGCCGTGTTACTCTTGTGTTTCCACAAGCACTGACTATCTCTTACTCTCCTACCAAGGAGAGAATTTCTGTTTCGGTTCTCAGTAGTTTAATTACTTAAAACTACGTTACTTATCAATAGTAACCCTACTTTCCATCTAACTGGAAATAGTCGATACAGCGACTTACTTAATACATTATTAAGTAATATGCCACGAGATTACCATAGCTCTCACCTTAGGCTTCCTCGTTAGCTTTAATTTGTTAAATTAAAACCCCACTTGATATGCGGATAAGAAATTTAGTGGCGTAAAAACACCACGTAATAAATTTTGTGTAGCTTGGTCTACTTTATCCCAGTCACCATTAACTTGCGTAGCAGTATATATAAAGACTCCTAACTCATTGGCTATCTTCTTTAATCTACTTACAAACATCAACAGAACATTATCTTCTCTTAGTCTGACTCCTCTACTGGCAGAAGCAATTTCGGCAAGTATCTTTAAAGTAGTGTGAACATAATCGAAAAATACATAATGTACATCATGCTTTAATTTATGTCTCGTTACCATATTGTCTACTTGTTGAATATTATGATTAGACAAGTGTTCTATCCAAATTGGAGCTCCCTTTATGATGTGTGCAGCTTCTATTACCCTTTCCTTTTCTCCTTCGTCATATTCTCCATCTAATATATGTGCCTCATTTACATTTGAGACAAAGGCAAGGAATAATGTTTGTATCTCTTGTATTTCTAGCTCTGTAGTAATAAATAGTGATGGCATACTTATACCATTAGATACTCAATCATTTTTCTTTGAGTCCCAAACTTTATCTACTGCTAGGTTTATAGCATCTCCCGCACTGAATCTAGTATTGTGAGTTACAATATAATCATTCATTAGGAACAAGTGTTCATCGTTGTCAACTGTAAAACAAGTCATCTCTGTAGAGAAACCCATTTTTTCTATATTTACTATTGGATTATAATCTTTATGCTCTTTTCTTTTTAACGTTAAAACATACTTATTCGCAATATTTAATTTTCTAGAAAACCTAAATACTTTTAGCTTATCTTCGTGTGGCATTTGTATATTAATTTTATAACAAACTCCTGTAGAGTATTTATCTCTTATGTCCTCTATGATTGTTGGTATATAACCAAGACTTCTAGCTAAACTCACAACGTCATCTTTAAGTTTTACACTAATAGTGTGATAAGCAACTCTTCCTTTTTTATCTATTGAGCCATCTGTATCAAGAAGCCCCTGTAGTAGGCACATTCTTTGGTCTATAGACCCCAATAAATAGTCGTCAGGAATAAATTTATCTTCACTTTTGGCATTCCATAAGTCTTTGTAACCTATTGATTCTTCAACAGAAATTCTGTTGTTAGTGTTTTTTTCTTTCCTAAAGAACCAAGAATAGTTTTCACTTTTTTCTTTCTCATAGTGCCACCCCTCTAATTTGGACATTGTAGATATTATTTCTTCATCGGCAGCAGAGAACGTTAAATCTCTTCTTCCACTTACATACCTGAAACTTCCATCTCCCAATAGTGCTCCAAAAGTGTAGGGTTTAAGTCCATATTCTTTTTCATTATACTCAACTGCACCATTTATCGGAACTTTAAAAGTATACCCACTTGTTCCTTTAAATCCACCAAGAGATTTAGCTTCTTCGAGTATCTGCTTAGTAGTTTTTGTCTTATGGGCACATCTTCTATCTGTAAAATATTCCCATAAGTGTTCGTCACATGTTTCGGCAACTCTACCATCAGCGAAAGTAACTTTGTTTATTTCTTTTTCACTCTCTTGCGGATGGACGCCCACTACTTTTGTTGGCTTTCCATTTCTTCCAAAAATGTAAGAACCAATTTTTACCTCATCAACCCTTTTAAATCCTTCTGGAGTTGGTATCTTAGTATAGTTTGGGATAGCCTTCCCCACACCAGTAGGAGCACTTCTCATATAGAGTTTTTTAAGTCTTGCACCTCTTACGATACCGTTTATATAACTGCCATTTAAAGGTAGTCCAATTGCAGGTTTTTCTAATAAGTCATCTATTAAACCAACAATATTTTGACCAGCTCTTTGTCCATAACTATCTGCACTCATTTCAAAGCTTTGTCTAACCTCTACTATCTTCATGTCTACTAGATTAATTATTTCATTTATAGACATCTTGTCTAAACCATTTTGCATTTTTTCTTTCTTGTCTGAATTAAGTTCGTCTGGGTCATATATAAATCTTATGTCTACCCCAGACTTCAAATAAGCCCTCAATAAAGAGAACTTTTTTACACGATTATAGTAATACACAAAATTGTCTCCATCAGCACTATTCTTTGCAAATTCAAGAGCTTCTAGTCCTCTATTACTCCGAAATATTTCATACTGCTCTGGATACTTATTTAAATAACTGTCTATCGCAATAGAGTCCAACCTATCCACTCCAGAATTAACTAAATTATTTATCGCAGAGAAAACAATTCTATGATGTCTTGCTACAAAATCTGACACCTCTAATTTAAATCTATCATGTTTTAATAATGTTGTTGGGTTGTTCAAAAGAGCACCAAATAACATTAATACTGCTTTGTTGTCGTACAATTCTTCTATATTTATATCTTTAAAACTACTCAAAGTTCACCTCCTATAATTCTTTCATATCTATCTTTCTTTTCTCGAAAACACTTTTTTTATCTGGTCTCGCTATAACTACCTTATGTTCTTCCTTATTCACTTTTTGGTTACCAGACTCCTTGCTCTCTTTAACCTTCCTATAGTAAATAGAAGCGTCCTCATAAACGTAGGGTACTATTCCTATTCCGCCATGAGCTTTCTTAGTAGAATTCCCTTCTAGTATAAACCAGTACTCTAGGGTTTTTCATATGCCAAAGTAAGTGTAACCTTTTTTTTGATAGTCTTTTATCTGTTTAAGTATTCTAGGACTTGGATATTTTATATCAAATATTTTTTTTATTATTTCCACCATATTTTCATGGTTTACCACAGAATTCGCTTCATCAACTTCTGCTTGTTCTTCTACACATTCTTTGTGATAATATCTTCTTCCCTTCTTCACAAAATCCACTTCTTCTTTATAGAAGCGTTCCTCACAAACTGGACATTTTACTTTATTTGCCATTTAACCACCTCTTCATTAATAAAAAAAATAGGAGTATTATACTCCTATTCAATTTTACTACTTCAATTCGTTCTCTATTCTATTATTTATTAGGAATAAAATGTCTACTTGAGATTTACTCATCTCAGAAACCTTTCTTCCTTTTCCTAGTTCTTCTTCTACTAGGGTTATTATTTTGTCTGACAACTCTCTTTTGCCCTGAGTAACTTCATCAGGGTCTTCTAAATTACCTAGTAATGCAATTCCCTCTTCCATAAACGCTCCAGTTAAATCATCAAATCTATTTTTTTCTTCCTGGAAAGTTCCGTGGTCTTCTGCAGTTTCTTCTCTTAAGTTCTTTACTTCTTCAGAAACTTTAATGCCTTTTTCTTCCGCCTCAGACAAGACTGCATCTTTAACTGCCTCGGCTAATCCATCATGAGAAAACTCTACGAAAGGTTTGATATTTTTAAATCTACTTCCAGCTTCAAATCTCTCTGTTCCTCTTAAGAATAATTTTCTGCTTTCAACCCCCTCTGAATTTGTCACCATTCTAGCATAAGCGTAAATATCAACAGCTCTTGTTACAACCTTGTGAGCTCTCTTGTCTAATGTTGTTGTGATTTTATTGTACTCATGACCACTTTCATCAGTGAAGACTTTATCTTTATCATGAGAGATGATTACTAGACCATATCCCATTTTTGGAATTTCTCTAATGAATCTATCAAATTCTTCTTCATACATTCCATAACCTTGTCCGTATCCAATATCTCCTATTTTACCAACTTGTTCTCTGTTACAGATATAATCTTTTACGTACTCTACAGCTATGTCAGCAGTGTCGACTATGACAGTCTCATACTGGTCCTTGACTTCATCTTTCGACAACTGTCTTAATACTTCTTTAGCTTCAGTTCATTTATTAATTGATACAGCCTTTACTCCGAATAAAGCACTGTACCCTTTTTCAAAAGCTAATAGTAGAGGTTTTGGAAATTGACTTGCATTGTATGTTTTGCCAACTTTTTTCTCACCATAAATCATTACTGAATACCCCTTTAGATTGGTACTAGGGATATGTTCTTCCACATTCATTAAATCTAACATCTAATCACTCCTTTTATTTTTTCTAATAACTTACGACTGCATTCTGACTAAAAGTTTGATGGGTCAAAACTACCGCCAGAACCACTAGTCTCTTTAGCTTTAGGTTTAGCAGGCTTAGATGTTTTGCTTTTTGACTTTAAATTGATATTTCTCATCTTAAGTGCTTCTTTAACTTCTTCAATGGCATATTCTTTACCATCTGAGTAAGGAGTTGTTCCTCTAGTGACAAGCAATCTTTTCTTCGATACTGTTCTTTCTTGAACAATGTCTTCTCCAAAAGCCATCTCTTCTGTCTTGGTGATAGTAACTTCTTTATTTTTCATTTGACCGAATAATTTAACAGTGTCTCCTTTTTTATATTGAGACTCAACGTAACTCACTCCTTGTGGACTTTCTACTGCAAATTCTAACTCCACAACGCTTCCTGCGTACCCAATAAAATAACCTTTTATAATCTTAGCTCCTGTTTCCATTTGTGTTTCCTCATCCATTTCATCAAATATAGAGTCAATTAATACTTCAACTTCGAATGTTCCAGTAGGTTCGAATTCTCCTTTTATTCTATTTGGGAATACACCTCTTACATTGTAGTTCTCAAGTATACTTCCATCATCTGTCATAAAACTATTTGGAGATAACTCTGCACTAGTAAATTCTACATTATCTCCTTTTTGCCCTTCTCCTGCGTCTGCTGAAGACTTATAAGTTTCCATGATAGATTTGAAACTCTTGAATAATTTACTTTCCCCACCAGCTTTTTTAAACTTTCCTGCATACATGTTTACTTTGACAATATTATCATCACTTGTTTTGATTGACAAGTCTCCTGCGATATAGGGGAAACCATCTCTCTTACTAATATTTTGCTCGAGAGTATTCTCCATTAATTCTCCCTTAATAACTACTGAACTGTAACCCTGTCTTAAATCTGACATTACATCACTCCTTTATTTTTTTTTATACTTTCATTTTCTACATCTATAATTATATCATATAAATTTAATTTTGTCAAATATTATTTTCTAAAAACATTCGTAACATATATCGTCTTCAGTCATATAACTCTTTCAATTATATTCCCCACAAGACTTGCACTTAATCATAGTGTCACAGTCGCTACACATAATCATATCTTCACTATCAATATGTTTTTCGCCACATATTGGACAAGGGATTTTCATAATCCCAATATCTACAGATAATTCCATACTTCCCTTCTTATGATATATAGCACTCATATCTTTTTCTTCAGAGGAGGATAATAATATATCATTGTAATCAAAAGTCATACCGACATCATTTATTGATTGTCTTATGATTCCCATCTTTTTCACTAACATCCATTTATTCTGTAAATTTTTATATTTAGATAACAGCTCCTCAAGATTTTCTCTAACAGCAGTGCTTAAAATATCTGATTCATAAGGATAGTTCTTAGAAAACAATGCTTGAGACCTTTCTATATTAATATGTACTAATTGCCTCCATTGTTTGTCGTCTATCTCAACCCCATTGATGACCGTTGTATTTGTCTTTAAATAAGCCACAAAAGTACTACTATCTAATAGATAAGCATAAGTCCCACCCCTGTATATACCATCGGTGAGATTTAGACAACTACTCCAATTTTTATTATTTAAACTTATTGTGAGCATATCTAAAATATCTACACTAAAAACAAGTTGTCCAACTATCTTCGACTTCTGTATAATCATTGAATAGTCAGTTTGTAAATCGTACGGATTATAATTTACAGCTTTTTTGAGTATTTTGGATACTTTCATTCCTTTATTAAATTTTTCCTCACTATACTCTATTTTGCTAGTAATTCTATTATTCAAAAATTCATCTTTGGTTATTAGCTCCAATAGTACATTTATGCCCTCATACTTCTTAGAAAAAACATTAAGAATCTTTCTATACTCTCTGTCACTTACTGTAGTTTCAATATCTATTTCTATTTTCTTTTGACCCCCAAACATATTGATTATTTCCTTTTTATTTTCATTGTGTAAGGAAATAAGAGGATTGGGGTCAATTATCTCGACCCCGTAACCATTCTTATAAAAGTCTTTTATGTCTTTTAACATGTATCACCTCCGTTTAAGACGGAACCTCTAATAGTCCATGACATCCGTCACATAAATCCATACCATATACACTCTTCGAAAAAGTGTCTTTATGAAATTTCCCACACGCGTAACAGACTATATCAAATCCACCTTCTTCACTTTCTTGTTGATACATTCCTTGATAAAAATCAATAGTTTTATTTTTTCTCTTGTAGTAAACATATGTTTTTTCAATAAAAACTGGTTTCTCTTTAGGCAATGTATTTATCATCTTGGAAACTTTTTCGATAGTAGCAATCATTTCTTTAATGTCTACGTATTCATATTCTCTATGTTCATTGTAGTATCCTATTGACAAGTTTACGCCACATATGTCCCAGATAGGCATTAGTGTATCAATATCTGTAAAGCTCCCACTAGTCTTTTTAAATCCGTACCCTTCTACTAAGGAATGAAAATCTGGGCTATCGCAACAATAAAACACTGCGTCTTCACTTCCTCGTCTATCCAGTTGAATTAAGTATTTTATATCAACTGGAACAATTTCTTCTTTTGAAGCCTTGCGAGCTCCAACTCCACCAATTTCTTCATCTTCAGTAAACAGTATATGTGGGCGGTGTCCCGCTAAAAGTAGAGCTAGAATACCGAATATACCACATCTATCGTCTCCACCCAATCCATCTGGCGAAGTTATTAACTCTTGTTCCTTGTCGAATATAAAAGTTGTTGGTGGAGTTTTGAATACTGTATCCATATGTGCAAGTAACATCACATCTTCTTCACCCACAACCTTAATATATCCGTCTTTGCTTCTAATCATGTCTTTGCTGTAGAACAGTGGTAAAATATCTTTAACCAGTGTGTTCTTTAATTCTTTTTGAGTAAGACCCAAAATTAGTTTAAAGGTTTCCACATCTCTAAGAGTCTCACCTATGGCTATGTTTTTTTGTTTTATCATTATATTCTCTCCTCCTAGTTAATAACTACAATCATTACAGGTATACCCGTAGTGACTATCTTCTCTTCCAAGTGAATAACCACAATCAATACAATAAGCTTCTGACCCAACTAGAAAATGTGGAATGTTTTTAAAACTCTCATGTGTTGTTTGAACTCCATGATGATTACTTCTTAAATCATAATAATGAGGAGCATTCTCATTTTCTTCAATATTCTCTGTTGGAATTACTTTTTTGTAAGATAGATTCTCACCTGCGAAATCATTTATCTTAGACATTAAAAGTCTTCTACTAATACTTTCTGCGTCAGATATATCATTGGGATATTGTCTAGATTGAGCTATTGTTAATGAATCATCAGAACAATTACTTTTCTGAATGTACATTAACTGTCTCCATTTTTTATCTAAGCAAGGGAAGTTATCGTTATACTTACCAATGAATGCTACTACTGTTGACCCATCTAAGATATAAGATAGACTCCCTGCACCGTACTCTCCTTGTAATCTCAAACAACTTTGCCAAGAATAGCTATTTTCACTCAATGTTAAAATATCTAAAGGTGAAATAGATATATAAAGGTCTTCTTTCATTCTATTGTTTTGAATAGAGTTTGAAAAAGTTGTTGTTACTATATTATCTCCACCAAACATATTAGCATATAGCTTTGAAACTTTTATACCACCATATTTACTAGCAACATTCTTAGACATATCAGATGAATCTAATTTAATTTGTTCACTACAAGCAAAATTCAAATTAATAATATCATTTATTAACGCTTCTTTCTTTGTTGTATTTGATTCACTTTGTAGTTCGCTTTTCTTATCAGACTTCGCTACTTCAAATGCTCTCATTAAGTTATTAAATACTTTATGTTCTTCTACATCAATATCAACTTCTTGAGTAATTCGAACACTTCCTAAAAGCTTATATAAGTAGTACTTTGAAATAAAATAATCTCCTAACATTTTTTGAACCACACTAAATGTTTTTGAGCTTTCTGAGAAATACTCATAAAAGTCAATAAAAGACTCAGTTAAATAATCTAAATCACAATATTCACGAACTACTTCCTCATTTAATTCTGAACCGTTAAGTATTGCTTTATCTAGTTTGCTAAAAGAGTCTTCTAAAACATCATTGAAACTTTTTTCTTTATCGTTTATTGTTTTCATATTCTTCTCCTCCTATTATTTTTTATAAACTCCAGTATTCAATAATTCTGAAAATAGACTACCAACAAAGTATAAAATTCCCATTAATATAACACTCATTTACACCTCTTTCTTTTTTTTTATTATCTTATATTAATATTATATCAGAAAATAAACAGTTTTACAAGAACTATTTTTACAATTCTAAAAGATGAACTGGCTTATTCATTTCATCTACTAGCTTTTGCCATTTATGTTGGTTGCCTCTTATAATGTGAACGTAGATATGATAGTCGTTGTGTGTTTTCATCCATACATTTGCACCACCTATCCCCCTATTGTAAGACAATAGAGTCATATTCATCAAACTGTCCCCAGTATACCCTTGATTTCTATAATATTCTCTATTATTGTAAAGTATTGCTAAACCACCTGAAATGTTATCATAAATATCGTATGGGTCAACTTCACAACCTAGTATTTCTTCTGCGTTTGGGACTCCCCACCTACTGTTTAGTTGGAAAAGTCCTATATCTACACTTGTTGGATTAGTACTTACCACCTCATTGTTGAATTTCCCTCCTGTTTCTAACTCTATTAGAGATAAAACTAAAGAAAGCTCCAAGTCTAATTCAATTGCTAAATCTCTCAGAAACAATTCTACCTTGGGTTTTAAAACAGTTGTAGAAAAATAGAAAAAATCTTTATTTTTCTCTTGACTAAATGTATTAGTTATATTATAATGTTTAATAGAACTACTATTACTATAATTAATACTTATATTCTGTATATCAACGTCTTGTATCAGCATATATTTTTCCTCCTTTTTTTATCTCTAATAATATTATATCAAATTATGGGGAAAATATCAAGAAAAATTTTTAGTATTTTCATCGAGAATCTATAAGGTCGGAAGGGAATTGTAAATACTACTTTACGAAATTGTTCTTGATATTTCTTTCATATTTTGATATAATATATATATAAGATAAAAGAAAAAAAATAAGGAGGAATAGTATGTCCTTGAGTAAAAGTCTCTTATATAAAGACATAACTAATCAAGTAAGGGGTAACTTTAAAGTATTGAAACTAAAAGGGATAGAACACGGAGAGTATTATATTCCAATCCACAAAGGAGCGGTAAAAACAGGAATGAAAATTCCTCGTGAGAACTTAAAAAGAGCAAGTCTTATTTATCAAGTAGGAGATGTAGTTAGAATAAAAACTAAAGAGCAGTTTGCAAGGGATTTCAAAATAAACTACTCAGAACAAGAAAGAGAATTTTATGTTAGAACCTCAAATACATTTTCAGTTAGTATGAATGTTTACTGTGGTAGAGAATTTGTCATTGTTGGATACACGCGTGAGAGGGGGTATATGCTAAAAGACATCCCTTTCTTTAGTTTTGACTCAGATATGTTTGTAGCAAATAGGTGTTTTCTGTATAAAGAAATATAAAATTGTTCTTGATAATTTATTAATATTGTTATATAATATAAGTATAGAAAGAAAAAAATAAAAAAAGAAAGGAGTAACTATACTTAAAATAACTAGAAAAACTTATTGACATCTTGTTTATATTGTTATATAATATAAGTATAGTAAAAAAAAAGAATTATTTTAAGTAACTAGTAGTGTTGACGAGAACATCATAAAAATAGTAGGAGGATTTATGAAAAAAACTGAAAAAGAATTAACTATTGAAAGAGCAAAAACTTATATTGTCTTTTCTCAATTCAAAGCAGGCTTTCTTATGATGAAGGGATTTAAACTCCATGATATGGAAAAGAATAAGGATTTCCCCAATAAGAATGTATTTTTCTTTTCTAATATAGACGTATTGCATGAAGCCTTAAAGGATTTAGACAATAGGAATAAAGAAATTAATGAATTGATAGGAGGATAGATTATGAAATTAAGTCAGAATGAAAAAGAAATACTAAAAAAGAAGTTGAATGAAATATTTAAAACGGCAGAAAGAGAAATGTCTGCGTCTAAAGAGTTAATAACTAATTTAGATGAGGGACTTAGACCGTATGAAGCGAATAACATTATAATTTTATTTGATAGAGTAGACGTTAAAGGAACTCAAGAAATATTACAAGTTGGTTCTATCTTGTCTAAATTAAGAACTTATGTTATTAATTCAGAAAAAGGAGGTAGTGATGAAAAAAATAGTGGAACTGATTCAAGAGAAGACTAAGAAAGAACTTTCCCTTGAAATGCGTAGTGTACTTTCAAAATACTTTAAGGGAATGACTGGTACGGAAGAAGAAAAGATGGTTTTAGTTAGTAATACATTAGAGGTATTGAATTCAGCAGAGTTACAATTATTAGATATTTTAGATTATCCAATGTATTCAGTAAAGTCTAAGAATCTTTTAATGCGTGGAGCCTATGAACATTTAAGAGTTCCAAATACATTAGTTCTAGAAGAAGAATTATTTAAAGACTTAGTAGCAATTTATACTTATTAAGAAAAAAGTTATTGACTAATTGTGTTTATTTTGATATAATATATATAGAAGGAAAAAAAAGAAAGGAGTAAACTATTAAATATTTAAATCATCTACTTGGAAAGAATGTAAGTATTGTTCACGATGATAAAGCGGACCTATTCAAACATAACCTGTATGGTGTGGTAAGAACCATTGGAGGAAACGATAAGAATTTGGTATTGCAACTTACCAGCGGAAAAGTTATAAACTTTTCTGAAAGTGGAGAAATAGTTAAAGTTGAATACTCCAATGCAATGATTAGAGTTACTTATGCTAATGGAGTAAAAAAATTCTTGGATTTCTTTTAAAATGTTATTGACAAATTACTATAATTTTGATATAATACAAGTATAGTAAAAAAATAAAACATATTAAATAATAATACGAAAAAAAGTTATTGACGAATTACTTATAATATGATATAATATAAGTATAGTAAAAAAATAAAACATATTAAATAACAATATGAAAAAAAAGTTATTGACAAATTACTTATAATATGATATAATATAAGTATAGTAAAAAAATAATATGAAGAAAAAAATGAGAAGAAGTTGTTGACAAATTGAGTAAAATATTATATAATATTTATATAGTATAAAAAAAATAATATTAAAAAAGGAGTTGGACATTTATGAAAATCACTATCAAAGATGTGTACGCAAGAATCGAACAGAACTTAGGTATTGACTTAACAGAACAGGGTGAATTAGCAATGAAGCAGTTAGAAGATGAAGCTAATCCATTCTCAGACGCAGACTTCATCAAAAAAGGTGATATCGTTATCACTAAAGGTGGAGAAGGTAAGTCATTCATTGTTGTATTAGTTGATGAGAGATTAATCTTAGCTACTTTAGACCCTAACTCAGGTAAAAAGCATGACTTGAAAGAAATTAACACTTATAATGCTCATCAAGATAAGAACAAAGTCTTCTTATCTGAACTAAGAAACAAGTTAACTTCATTCTCTGATTGTGTTGTTATTGACAAGTGCAGAGTAGATAGTATTGTTGTTAATGTAAAGTAATCTAAGTAAGTAAGGTTCTCTACCCACTCTTTAATTAGGGTGGGAGAGGTATCAACCTTGACAAAAGCACAAGAGTGTGATATAATACAAACATGGTCTTTTAAAATTTAGTAATAACCACAACTAACCCAGTGAATAAAAAGTTTAACTAGCTTTTCTGGGACATATAGAAGATAGAGAGGTACGTTCTAAGGATATTTTGAATGTATAATCTTTTGCAGATAAGTAATTAAAAGCGAAAAGGAAGAAACTTCCAATTATAATATGTGTTGCAAATCTATTATTGTACTCAAAAGTACAAACCTAGTCGTTGTAATAATCCGTCTTCTAACCGAAGATAACCTAAAATCTAGAGCCTATGGACGGCTTGTAGGGACTTAGGAATCCAACGAATACAATCAGTCTTGAACAGAGGAAACTCTGGTATAAGATTAGAATTTGGTGCAAGTAGCCCTATGACTAAACAAAATTGGAATAACTTAAAATATAAAGTTATCAAGATGAATAGCGGGTGAAAGTTGCAAGTACACAATCTTGCTTAGGATTTTATTGGGGTAGAAAGTATGGGGGTAGCTCCTCTGTGCTCATCCTACTCTGCCTAGTGACTGAATATGATATGGTAATAGACTTGTAGAGTGAAGATTCAGTTGTGATTATTACTAAGTTTTAAAAGACTTGTTAATGGGGGTGTAAAGAGGTCGACAGGTGCTTTAGTATACTGGACATGAGTTTAATTCTCATCACCTCCACCATAAACTTGGGAATATAGTCAAGCGGTTAAGACACTACACTTTCACTGTAGTATCGCAAGTTCGATTCTTGCTATTCTCACCATATACCTTTTCCCCTTTGTTGTGTGGGAAATTAAATATAGCACAACTACATTATTGCCCTTTCGTCTAATGGTTAGGACGCCAGACTTTCACTCTGGAAACTTGAGTTCGACTCTCAAAAGGGTAACCAAATAAGGAGTAGTATGCAAATGGTTAAGCAAACGGGTTGCTAACTCGTGGCGGTTAAACGCTTGTAGGTTCAAGTCCTATCTACTCTTCCAATATGTAAATATAGCTCAGTTTGGTTAGAGCATCTGGTTGCCAATCAGAATGTCGTGGGTTCAATTCCCACTATTTACTCCAAAATAATGCAGAGTGGAACGTTGGTTTTTCCATCGAGGCTCATATCCTTGATTACATGGGTTCGATTCCCATCTCTGCATCCATAAGGAAGGTTACTCAAATGGTTATACGAGCGTAGCTTTGAAAGCTAATGTGTCTGAAATACGGCTTGGGGGTTCGAATCCCTCACCTTCTTCCAAAATGTGTATGTATAGCTAAAAGGCTTAGCATTCGGCTGTTAACCGAAAGTATATTGGTTCGAATCCAATTACATACGCCATAAGTCCCACTATGAGGGCATAAAGGCTTTGATGGAAACCCCATCTGAAAGAGCGTATGGAAGCTCTAGTGTCTAAATCACATTAGTTTATAGATACGACATTTAAAAACAAATTTTTAAGAAATTGAATTGTGATAGCCTATTAAGACTAAGGGCTTAAAATACAGAGTCTCACCATTGGCGGCAACCGAAAGTCGTGGGCTTAATTGCCCTTTCAAGTTATTAGGAACCCATTGGGGCTAAAGGTTTAAAATAGATAGTCCTATTATAACTAGGTGTGGGATAATGGTTGTCCGCTAGCTTTGGGAGCTAGTGACGGGGGTTCGATTCCTCCCACTTAGAAGTGGATATAAGTATATTGTATCTAGTTCTAAGTGCACAATAGTTTTGAGTAAATAAAAAAATGTTGTTGCAAGATTATTCATTTAATGATATAATATAAGTATAGAAAGAAATAAAAAAAATAAGGTCGTCTAATCCAACTGGCAGAGATAATAGGTTTAAGCCCTATCAAGTGTGGGTTCAACTCCCACGGCGACTACCAATAATAATGTGATATAGTCAAGTGGTAAGACAATAGACTTTGAATCTATCAGCCTTGGTTCGAATCCAAGTATCACAACCAGAATGAAGGAGTAGAGGTCGCACCTCGAGGTAGGATGAAAGCTATCCGTAAAGGGAAAGCGGATAAATATCTCTGATTGATAGTTAGAGAAAAGTTTTTTGTAGTCTTAATAATACCACCAACGCATTGGCTCTAAACGTTGAAAAAAATATAGAGAGCCATTAAGTATGGTGGTTATAGCTCAATGGTAGAGCACATGGTTGTGGTCCGTGCTACTTGGGTTCGATTCCCAATAATTACCCCAATAAGCTCCAATAGCTCAATCTGGTAGAGCAACTGCCTTGTAAGCAGTAGGTTGTAGGTTCAATTCCTATTTGGAGCTCCAAAATCTTTTCCATACCAAAGGAAAAGTGTTTAATATGGTATAGCTGAGCACTGGTGAGCTCCGCAGACTGTAAATTTGTCGTCGAAAGGCTTTGTTGGTTCAACTCCAACCTATACCACCAAATATGTTCCAGTAACTCAGTTGGGAGAGTGTCTGCCTTACAAGCAGAAGGTCGTAGGTTCGAGTCCTACTTGGAACACCAAAATATGCGGATATCGTATAATGCTTATTACCTCTGGCTTCCAACCAGATGACGAGAGTTGAATTCTCTCTATCCGCTCCAAATTACTAATAGGAGGCAAAGAAATGTGAATATGTGAAAAATGTTCAAAAACTTATAATTATCGTCCAAAAGATGATATTTGTGAGAAATGTACTGCAGATTGTTATTTTCAATAAAAAGGAGGAGGTACTACAATGATGACTGAAGAAGAATTATTTGAAGACTTTGACACTTGAGAAGATAGGTTCTTAGAAGCTTACGAAAATGGTGTGAAATTTGATGAAAGTCTTATGGGAAATTTAGCTTGGGAAGCAGAAGTACAAAATGAACATGACAAGCTTCGTTGGCAAATAGTAATGGAATCTATATTCCAAGTCAAGAACAGATACTTTTGTATTGACTGGCAAAAAGGTTTAACAGAGAGCCAAATAGATTCATTCTCAGAACAACCATATGAAGTTGAGAAGATAGAAAGAGAAGTTACTAAGATGGTTGTTACTTGGGTAAAGAAATAACCATATTAGGACCTGTAACTCAGTTGATTAGAGTATTCGACTCATAATCGAACGGTCATTGGTTTAAATCCAATCAGGTCCACCAAATATGGGTGTGTAATCTTAAACTGAGCTGAGCTTAGGTGAGTCTCCAACACTCATGATAAAACGTTTGATTCGTTACATGCCTGCCAATTATGAGAGTGTATAGCAGTGAAGTACTGTGGCGGTCTTCAAAACCGTACGGCTGAGGTCCAAACTTGGTTTATGAGGGAGCGTTACCTTCCATTCTCGCCAACAATAAATGTTTGCGGAGCATACCAAAACCGTTTTAATAGTGTGGGAAGTCCAGAGAGTGGACGCTTAAGACAATAATGTGAGTTAAATAAAGGTGGGTAATCGTCTTTCCTTGTGAAGATTGAACCACTTTAACTCGATGCTAGGTTAAAATCCTAGCCCCACTACATATACATATAAACATACACTCTTAATAAATTAAATCTAAATGAATTTGGAAACAGCTCTCTATTAGGAGAAGAGTTGTACAACATAAAAATTTACCAAGGAGGAAGATTATGACAAATTTAAAGAGGAATACAAGTGCTTTACTGGTAGTATTGGGTTTATTAATGCTAGGTTTACTAACTGGGTGTGGTGTAAACCAAATTGAGCCAAAAGAAACTGAAGTCGAAGTAGAGGAACCTACGGTCGAAGTAGAAGAAACTGAGGTTGCATTAGAAGACAGAGGTGTTGCCGCAAGTGATATATACACTCCAGAAGTGTTAGCCGCTTTTAGAAAGACTTGTGATACTTTTGAGAATAAACCAGAGAATGTAAGAGCAATGCAAAAGAAAATTGCCATCGAAGATTGGACTGAAAACGGTGTAACTGATTGGGATATGGTTGATTATATAATTGAAAAACAGATGGAAAACTACCATTGGTTCTTAAGTGAAGTAAATAGAACTGACTTTGACGGAACAGTTAATGAAGAAATAATAATAATGTCACTTGCTACATGGTCATATGATTTTGAAATGATTAAATATGACTATGAAAAACAAGTAACAGCTTATTTAAAAGTGAATTAGGAGGAGATTATGTCAAAGGGAAAAATGAGAGAATGTAAATCATGTGGAAAAGAAATTTCAGCAAAAGGTAAAGTTACTTGTCCAGAATGTGGAGCAGTAAATAAAAAGGCAATATATAAGAGAGCTTGGTTTATTATATTAGCTGTTTTAATAATCATGGGGGTATTAGGCTCTGGTGTGGAAGATGAGGCACAGTTGGCTGATGCAACTCCAAATAGTCAAAATGAAGAAGAGATTGAAGTAACTGAAGTTAATATAGGAGAACTTTATGATGAATTAGAAGACAATGCTTTAAAGGCTTCTAATACTTATAAGGGGAAATATATCCAAACAACTGGTAAATTAAGTAGTATTGATAGTTCTGGCGGTTATTTTACTTTAGAGCCTCTAGGTGGAGATTACATGTTTCAATCATTGCAGTGTCATATTAAAGAGAAGCACTTAGAACAAGTAATGGAATTTAACTCAGGACAAGAAGTAACTATAAAGGGTAAAGTTACTATGGTTGGAGAGTTTTTAGGCTACAGTGTAGATGTCGAAGTTATTGAATAATTAGGAGGAGATTATGTCAACTAATGCCAATGTTAAGTTTTACAACGATGGTCAGTTCGTTGCAAATATGTATAAGCACTGGGACGGTTATCCAGAAGGTATTCTTCCTGTATTGTTGAGAAATATCGCATTAAAAGAAGAAACACAGGGGATTTCTGAAAATGCAACTATAAAAACACACTACAATGGATTTGGTTGTCTAGTTGCTCAAATTATAAAGGGATTCAAAAAAGGCATAGGTGATGTTTACTTAGAGCCAGAGGGAGATTCATCAGAATTCAATTACATTATTGATTACAATAAGGGTGAACTTAATTTTAGGGCTTATCATTATGATGAATTAATTTTTGATGGTGGTCTTGATACATTAATAGACAATTCAAGAGACCCCATGTACTGGCGTGAATTACGGTAATTAATCCAATGGAATAGGACATATAAATACAATTATCTTAAGAGCCTATTCTTAAAAAATAGGTTCTTTTTTTTATTTGACAAGTCATAGGTTTTGTGTTATAATATATGTATAGTAAGATAATTGAAAAGAGCAATTGGTCTTTCTATATAAGAATATCTTTAGAAAGGAGGTATGGACATGAAAGAAGACGTTTTAAAGAAAGTAGATAAGTTATCAGAACTGGTAAGAGAAATAGAAAGTCTCTATGTCGAAGTAGAGTCTATGTTCGATGAGCAATACGCAGAAGATTTTATCGAAGACGAAATAGAAAAGCAACAAGATGTCCTTTCCTCTTTATATGACTTGAAGTCTATGTATGGCGACGCTTATAAACAGTATTGCATAATTTCAGAAGAGTATGAAGAAGAATAGATTGAGTAAGCCTCTAGTGTGGAGGCTTTTTTTATGAGAAAAATGTAGGTCGGAACGATTTTGTAATCTTTAATTTACATAGAATGTTATTGTAATTTTGTTCATTTTTTGATATAATATAATTAGAAGATAAAAAAGAAAAATAAAAAGAGAGAAGGTGTTATGATGATTTTGCGAAGTTTTTTATTCGAGAGAGACATAACAATTATTAGACCAGAGAGTAAGAAACAAGCCGAAGAACTAATGTTGGAGCTAAGCAGGAATGGTATTCGTTGGAATGGCGGTCGTTCGTTATTAGATGAAATGCACCTCCATACACGAAATAGGGAGTTCGCGTATTTACTCCAAAAATCTAGTGAAGGAGTATACTCTCTTACTCGTGGGTATTATTGGGGTTACCTTGAAGATATGAAAAAATATAAAAGATATCCTAGTGGTTCTATATACTCTTATACCAACGTTGTGGTAGGTAGCTTCATTTATAGTGTTATATAGAAGGGAGGTAGTAATGCAAAAATTAAAAAAATTTAAACTTGACAAAAACGAAAGCTTTGTTGTTCACGTTATTGATGAAGAACAAGGGGAAGTCTTATTACGCATTTTAGACTCCATGGGATTTAAGTGGAGTGGAGGATTCTCCTTATTAGAAGAGACACATTATAAAGATAAGTCAAGTATCGCTTACGAGATACAGGAAGGAGAAGGCAATTTTGTGGTCTACTATTCTTCATTAGGGTTTTATGAAAGATACTACGAAGTTAATTGTAAAAAGTACACACATGCTCTTGAAAATCCAGTAAGATTAGAAGCATACAAAATTTATTCATTCGAAGATGCGATTTCAAGAGACAGTATATATCAAATTATATAAAAATAGTTATTGTAATTTCGCTTATTTTTTGATATAATATAAGTATAAGATAAAAAAAATAAAAGGAGTGAAAAAATGTTTGGTATTCATTGTGAGGTAGCAAAAGGAAAATATGACTTCCCTATAAAAATATTATACATATTTGATGAGAAGTTTGAAGGAGAAAAAAACTGGGACAATTTCTATAGAATTTTAAACACTAGATTTGGTATTAGAAAAGTAAAAACTCTCGAGACATTTATTTTTGAAGATTACAATAAAGTTTCATTTAAATATGGTGGATACATAAATCTATCTTCTCACTTAGAAAGTTTTGATATTGAAAAATAATAAAAATTGTTATTGAAATTTTGTCCATAATGTTATATAATATATATAGAAGATAAAAAAAAGAAAAACTAAGGAGGAAGATTGTGAAAACAAAAAAATTCTTATCTGAAGAAAGTTTAAATAAGATGGCAAAATATATTACTGAGTTAGGTGAAGGTATTAGAGAAGAATCAATTGCAGATATCTTTAAATCAGATTTTGAAAAAAAGAAGTTCCTAGATTTTAAATTAGAAGAGGTGAAGAAAAACAAGAAGTATCTTCCAATAATGAATTTCACTGACTGTTTACCTTATGAAAAAAAACAGGGAGTCTTAGACATTTTTGAAAAAGAATATGGGATGTCAGGGTATACTCACGAGATTTTAATAATTACAGAAATGTTCTTATTATTGGGAATAGATATTAAATTAGAAGACGTGGGGAAAATTGCAACTGCACAGAAGTACGCGAAAGAAGCAGTCGTATATTACCTACTTATAAATTTTGATGTAACTACAAGTATGGAAATGTTAATCTTTCACCAGAGAGTGTCTTCTTCTATTATAAAAGGGACAAGCAAAGTAAAATTATACAAGTCTAAAGTTATTAAAAATAATATAGTGGATAGTATGAAAGGGGTAAATTAATGGAAATGCAAAGAAAACCTTATGAAAAAAAATCATTTTATTTACTTTATGGCAGTTTCGTAGGTAACTTCATATTTAAGAATCTATTGTCTGGTTTAAAGTTGGAGGGGAAACCTTATGGCTCAGGAATAGAAATACTTAACATAGGAAACAGAATACTTTCTGGAGGATTAGTAGGTTTAGATGTTTTTGACGAAGAAGAAGTTCTTAGACCATTTTTTAATTCAGTGCATGCTTTGTTCCTTTATGAAACACATTTATTTTACACTGGTCATTCTTTCTTAGAAATATATTTCCCAAGTGAAGAGCAAGTTATTGAACTAGACTTAATTATAAAGTCAAAAGGGGATTACAAAGGGTATTTAGACCAAGAAGAGATAGAGTATCGTCTAATGAGTAATCTAGACGAGTATAATTTTGATAACTTCACGTTCGAAAAAGAGAATTATATCGATACTATAGTAGACTATCTTCCAGACGGAGGATTCATTCCTAATTTGAAGTTAATTAAAAGAGAAATAGACTACTTCTTTAATGAAAGTAAATCCTTTCTTGAGGGGTGGAGTGGAGACTTTTTCGATGGAATAGGACAAATTTATAGTAGCGAAAAAATTGAATTTACTATTATGGGTGAATTACTAGAATAGAAGAGTGATAGGGGGATTTAAAAATGATTACTAAAAAAAGTGATAAGATAGACTACGACAAAATAATCAATGAAGATGTTAAAGAAAAATTATCAGAGAAAGCACAGGCTGTATTGAAAGCAGTTATAACGTTAAAAAACAACGGCGAAGAGAATATAACTAATCAAATGGTTAGTGAACAATTAGATTTAACTCCAAGACAAGTAGTGGGAGTTATGAATGGGATCGTAAAGAAAGGGTTGCTAGTTCGAGACAAGGCAGAGATGATGGTAAAAAAAGAAGTTACTATTTTTAAAATGCCTAAATTGGGGGAATAATATGGAGAATAAGATAAGAGCTCTAATGAAAGAAAAGGAAATGGAATTAGAGAGTGAATTAAATACTTTTTCCCACGCAGTCTATGAGGTAGATGGAAGTATTTATGTTAACGCGACAAGTGAGATTTTTAATGGCATAACTTATAAAATAGACAATCCAAGTATGAATTTATGTCCAAGTGAAGACAAGGACTTGGAGTGGTATATTGACAAAATTGTTGATTACTACAACTTCATTTTAAGTTATTTAGAATTAACACAATACCAATAGGAGGTAGTAGTATGATAAATTTAGTAACAGGAATGACATACTTAAATAGAGATAAAGTATTAAAGGTGGAGTTAACCCTCGACCAAGACAAAGAAATACTATCTAGTGGTGACTTGGGTAAAAATCTTTTTGGCAAACACGTATTCTACAAAGAAAAGCCTGAAGATAGTAAAGTTGCTAAAGGTCAAGGCATATTGACGGCTGACCCATTTATTGACTATCCAGAAGAATCAGTTTTAACTTATGTAGGGTTGGATAAAAAAAATAATGGCGAAAAGAATTTCGATTTAATGTGTAAGGTTCTAAATTCTAATGGTTTACTAAATCAGAGGAGACTGTTAAAGTTAAGAAAATAGAGTTGTAATACTACCTTCGAAGGGTAGTATTTTTTTACGTTAAAATGGGTGCTGTCCCTCGGAAACGAATTGTAAATTTTAATATACAAAAAAAATAAGACCCAAGTTTCTAGGTCTTAGAGGAATCAGTTTTGTTTATGTGTTTTCTCTTCTACACAATACTCGCAGACATTATCTACCATCTCTTCTGAAAGGACAAATTCAGCACATTCTTCACAGCAAGAGTATTCTCTTGAGCACCTATTACAAACCCAAGTATCGTATCCAGTGAAGTGTGCACTATCTACATGCTCTGTAACACCACAATCTTCACAATATATGAAATTCTCATTGAAACAAATTTCACATACGTTGCCCTCTTCTGTCGCATATATGTTTTCACTGTGATGGAAGTCTCCACAATAAGCACACTCTTCTCCTTCCCTATAACAATTACACAAATCAACACTACCGCAACTTGGACAAGAGTAATCTTCAATTTGTCTTAAACCTGCGATGTATTCGTTGTCTGCCCTAAACTTTACATTAAGGACAGTAGAATCAACATAAGCATGGGTAAAATAATAATTATCAAGTGTCTGTTTAGTTGTTATCTCCCCATCTGCTAGCTCTTGAATCTTTTCTTTGATTTTTTCATTAAAGAATTTATTCTCAAAAGGGTAATTCTTTTTTAAGTCTACTGAAACTACAGGGTCGTTGTCATTAAATGACTGAGTGGAAGTGACAAAAATTAAAGAACGCCATTTCTTATTATCAACTGCTCCAAGATAAGGCTTTGATGATTTAGTGTAGGCTACTGCTATCGAAGGACTGTTTAGATACTCTATTAATCCTAATTTATAACTGTGTTCTGAGTCTGTAGACATACAACTTCTCCAATTATTTGTATTACTACTCATGGATATGATATCTTCCAATTTTGTACTAATGTATATTGTCTCTTTCCCTTGTAAGTTTTGTATGAGCATAGAATACTCTTTCAAAAAAAACGTTGCAACTTCATCGTTTAAATAGGTTTTAAAAATCTTACTAATCACCTTTGTAATTTTCATACCTTTTTGGAATTTTAAATCCCTATACTCTTTTTTTTCTTCAAGTCTATTATTCTTTATATACTTGAAAATACCCACTGATGAATTAATTCCAGAATCTTTAACAAACTGGTACATGTGCTCTACGACTAGATAAGATAGTTTAATCTTATTACTAAAATTCAACACCTTGGAGAAAGTACTTAATAGCTTATCAGAGGTATCTTCCCTACTTTCAGAGTGTTCTACCTCGAATGAAATCTTTTCTTTTCCGCCCAACAGGAACTTACGTATTGTCTTCTTCTTTTCGTCCCATTCCTCGTACATTTCTTCAATAAAAAGTCTTGCAAAGTCAACGTTCTCATAAATCTTACCTAATTGTACTGACATGAAATCAATTTTATCCATAGTATTTCCTCCCTTTATATTAAGAACTCTTTATCGTATCTGTTTACTAAATTAGCATTATAAAAATCATAATCTCCAGTTACTTCTTCAGCGATATCTTCAATAGCTCCAACAAAACTCTCTGCATCAACAACACTTTCAAATTCCTTTTCTATTAAAACTAGTGACCTATCTTGAAAAACGTCTACTTCATATTCTTCAGAACAATATACAACAACAAGTCTACTTTTAGACAGGGAGTTCACTTCTTTTCCACCGAAAAGCTCCATCTTTTCATCAAAGTCCTTCATTGTTGTTCTGAAGGTTAGTTCATTCCTTACAAGTCCAAACCCTTCTTTATATACAACTAAAGGCTCTTTTTGTTTAAGTCGAATTCTAATTTCATGTTCTCCCATGGATAAATATTTTTGGTATATATGGATTATCTTAATTATTTCACACTCTCTTAAGAATTCTTCAACGTCACCTTTAAACCACCATTTTCTTTCTATTTCCATCTTCTGTTTCATTATTCTACGCCTCCTTTAGCTTCAAAAAAAATCTCAATTTCATGCATTGGGACTGGTTTGTAGTTGCTTAGTTCAACTCCTACGTTACAGTGGAATTTATCGTCCATTTTGCCGTTGTGTAGATGCCCATGGATATTAGCATAGGGCATATGCTCATTCATAAAAACTGGTTCATGTGAAAGAATATAAACTCCTTTGTAAATAATTGGAAATTCAGACACTTGCCAAAACCCACATTTTCCCCACCAGCTTGCAGTTCTATGTTTATCATGGTTCCCCATAATAAGAACGATGTGTCCGTTCAGTTGTGAAAAGATTTCTTTAATTCTATCTTGACCAGCAAAGGCGAAATCTCCCATGTGAAATACCTTGTCTCCTTTACTAACAATATTATTCCATGCTTTAATCATTTCTTTGTCCATTTGCTTTGTATTTTCAAATGGTCTGCCAGTGTATTTAATAACGTTCTGATGACCAAAATGATGGTCTGATGTAAAGTATACCATATTGTTACCTCCTTAATATTTTTTTCTTTTTTTATCTTCTAATTATATTATATCATTAAACAAAAAAAATAGCAATAACAAATTTTATTTTGTTACTGCTTGAGTATTTAGTTTTTAAGCACTGTAAAATTATCCAAGTCCAGTCCTTTGAATCTTCCTATGTCTAATACAAACCTTCTAATTCCTTTTTTAAACCCATCTCTTTTAATAAGCCTAATTACCCTTGTGTACCATTTAGAGTCAATAAATATAGGAATAACATTTTTTGCCCCAACAACTTTGGCAAACTGTTCAGGACCATCAACACCAGTAACTAAAATATTCACACAGTGTTCATGTAAATGCTCAACACTCGTGCCATATGTATTACCATAGATACTCATTTGTTGGAGTATGTTTAAGTTTTTAACTTCATCTTTAGTTATAAAATGATAATCGACCCCGTCTACTTCATTAGGTCTTTGCGGTCTGGTAGTAAAACTAACCAACTTCCTCCACTGCAAAGAGGATTTTAAAAACTTACTCTCAAAAAAAGTTTTTCCTGAGCCGCTAGGTCCTACTATTACTATTACTACTGCATGTAATTTCACACTTACCTCCTTAATCCAACATCTTATAATCTGCTTTTGGGTTCTTAAATATTTCTAAATATCTTTCTCTAATTTCTTTATAATTCTCTATTATTACTTCAGGACAGAATTGCTCTATGCAATCAAAATCGTCATTCTCAAAGGCTTTTCTTATCTTCGTGGCACTAAGTGCATTAAATACTTTTTGTCGCTCTACGTAGATTATAGAAACTCGTTTTTGTATAAAATGACTATGTTTGAACCAAAGTTTGATAAAATTTAAGTCATCAGAGTAATAAATACTAAAGTGCTTTTGGCGAATTCTTGCTACAATATTGTAATATAAATATTCTCCCCACTTATCTAATTCCATCATTCCATTTTCTTTCCCCCAGTCAGGTAATTCCATAACTTTAATTTTCGACACGTCTTCTTCTGAAAAATTCTTAGATATGTGTCTGTACAGATATGTTACTCTTTCTGAATGGGAGAATGGGTTTCTTAGAGTTTCTTGTTTGTTGCTTGAGCCTAATACAATAAGCACCATGTCGTTTTCCTTACAGGCTTTCTCAATCATCCATAAATGTGCATTGTGCATTGGTTGCATTCTTGCTAAAAATACTCCTACTTTCATATTAAAAGTCCTCCTTTTTTACGTGATACTTAGCATAATTTTGAATTGCACTCTTATATATTTCTTTACCTCTCACTAAGAGGAAAACGGCAATTAAGAATAGAATTATTATTCCTACCAACATAAAGTTAAACAGGAAGTATAGAAGCGTGAACAACAACGTAAAAAACAATATCGATTCCATAGTTCCAAGTATAATAGTAGATAAGACATCAACTTGTCCGTGGTATGCCGTAGGGAAAAAATAGTATCTCATGAAAACTGGTAAAGAGAATAGAGCTATTGAAAGCAACATACAAATTTGTATAGACATACCCATTAAACAACACCTCCTGAATTGATTAAATCATTGACCAACTTAAAAGATTTATTAAATCTGTTTAGATAGTCTCCATTGATTATCTTATACTCTATCCCAAGTTCATCAAACATTCCTTTTAATACTTCATTGTTGTCTTCCCTAACCTTTTCCTCACCTTGGTCACGTAGTCCGTCTGCAACCCATTTTACATCAGGTTCAAGAAACAAGTATAAATCATACTCTTGATTTTTTGCCATCTCATTATATAGTTTTTTCTCATTATTGAAGTATATATCAAAATAGTATTGTGTTACAACTACCTCACTATCAATGAACAATACTTTGTTTGAGTCTTTTACCTTATCTATCTCATGTACTTTCTGTTTAAAGGCAATCTCATCGAACATATCCTTTGTAAGGAAGTTGGAATATTCTTCGCAAATATCTCTCCCATACTCTGCAACGTAATTGGTATTGAATACTCTTGCTAAGTTTTTAACAAGAGTGGATTTACCACAACTCTCTGTTCCAATGACTGCAATTCTTTTAACAAATTCCGCACGAACGTAATTAGGCATCTTGTCCCAATTCCCATAGACATCTTGTCTAATTTCTGTCGCACTTACGTTTACTACATTTCTTTCATTGTCGATTACGATATGTTTCGCATTTGGGTATAATCTATCAAAGGTTTCAGAATATCCAATCTCTGAGCTAAAGACAAAATCTATTTTTTCCCCTATCTCTTTTTTAATTTTCTCTGCTCCTTCTTCCCATGAATAATCTTCAACCCCATAATCATCTTCAATTTCTATTATGAACACGTTGTCTATCTCTGAAGCAAGTTTCCCCAACCAAGAGAGTCTTGTGGAAGGGTCTACATAAGGAAAGTTGTCCTTGATACTTAGTTTCTTCTCTCTCTTTTCTGAATGTGTCATTACAACATATAGTTTATCTACTAAATTTGACGCATAAGTTATTGCAAACACATGCCCTGAATGTAATGGATAAAATTTACCACCAATAAAACCTACTGTTTTCATACTATTAACCTCCTATAATATCTTAAGAACTCTACGGAACATTCCATGAAATCTACCAATGTCTCTATCAAGATGATAGTGTCCGTAATACCATTGATAATCATGCTTGTGCTCTCTTAGTCTATTTCGAATAACGTTCATTTGAACTTCTGTGGGGTCGTCATAGTTGTTTTCCACAAGCTTTTCAGCAATTGAGTAAGGAGGTGCGTGTGTAATAACAAAGTCAATGTTCTTCTGACACTCCTCAATTGCTTTTATTGCTCTAATAGCTTCTTCATAAGTTGGTTCTTCTTCTTTCCACCAAGAAACAAACTCTGTTCTAAAGGCTTTGTCATGACTTCTTGCTCCGCCGAATGTCAAGAAAGTTTTTCCTTGAATATCATACACTTGACCTCTTTTTAAATGAAATACAGAATCATTAATTTTCCCAACCTTACCACCATACTTGTCAATAACAGGATATTGGTGAAGTAAATTAAAATTCTCATGGTTGCCGTCAACGAATAGAGTTGTAAAACTCTTTTCACTCAACCAATCCAACCAATACCTCATCTCGCTATTGTCTTTCCAAATTATACCAAAATCGCCACAGATAATAACAACATCTTCTTTAGTCATTTTCCGTTGGTCTGGAAAGTTATCTATACTTAGTCTTCTAATGTCAATGTTACCATGGGTGTCCCCAGTAATATAAATCATCGTTTCACTCTCCTTTAAATTTCTTTGTACAAATACTCTATATTCTTTAAATCAGCAATCTCATAAATTTCTTCATTAGAACGAACTTCTTTCATTTCGAGATAAGTGTTTACACTTCCATAGTTTACCATTTTAGTGTTGTATCTATTAGTATAAATTCTATAACATAAATCTCTAGTATACATATTCCAACGGTTGTTTATTAAAGGCTCCTGGCAAAATGAAATGTACCCTAATCTATCAAGTTCTTTGCACAGTTCTCTTTCGTCTTCGCCATTTCGGACTCTTACTATCGTTGTTTGTCCATTTAGGATTTCCTCATTTATTATCACACCTAACTCCTCCTTTTTTTTCTTTTTCTCTTATATTAATATTATATCACTTTTTAGATATTTCTGCAATAAAAAAATGCAGTTTTTACGCTGTACTATGCTTGTTGATTCATTTTGTTCCAATTATATAAACCATACACTGAATTTACTAAATAAGCAATCCACATAACCAACACAGAAATATCAGTTCCACCATTACTCAACGCATAAATCCAAAGGCATATGGAAGCCACATTAACGCCTATCCATAACACCCATTGTTCTACATAACGCATCACCATTAAAATCATTGCTATAATAGATAGAATAGTTGATATTGAATCAAAGTAAGGCATATTACCACCAAGAGAAGCCAACCATTGCCCATAAAATAAAATGGCTACAATTGCAATTACGAACCAAGTAAAACGTTGTTTTTGAGTCATAATTTTAGTTTTAACTTCTTTGACTTTTGAATTCATATATTTTCGCCACAATAGAATACCAACAAATTGCATTGGTAAGAAAAATATTAGGTTTAACATCACTTCTCCGTAAAATTTCCATGAATAAGCCACCCAAGCATATGCTAATACGTTAACAATACCAACGTAGTAATTAGATATTTTACCTTTGGCTGCTAAAACTACACACCATATACCAGTTAAAGATGCAGTTACTCCAATCAGACCATCTCCCCAATAAAGGGATAATGATAATATTAATAGGGTAGATACCCCCAACCATATTTTTTCAAACGTCTTCCAATCATTAAAGTAATTCATAATTCCTCCTATACTTCTTTATATAATGGACAGTCATCTTTTATTTCTTCATATTTGTATAAGAATACGCGAGAATTGTTGTTTGCCTCCTTTATTGAAGATTTGTAGATTGATTTTGATGGAGGCTTGGGTATTTCATATATTATACCTTTTTCTTTCTCATCAAAGTACTTCAAATCAATTAAAGTTGAACCACTCTTCCATCTATAACCATTCTTGTGTAGTTCTTTAGACAACTCATTTATTTGGTCTTTATTTGTGAGTATGACTCTAAGACCTTGGCTCAATAGTTCTTGCCTTATTTTCATTTTATACCTCCCCGTATATTGGTTTTAATAGTGAAATGGCATCTATTTCAATTATCTTATAATTTTGACGATAGTGACTAATAAAGCTATCTGCTTCTCAGGAAGAACTGGTCTCCCAAATATATCCTTCCCCCATCAAAAATAATGTACTATGCTCAATAGTGCGAAGTGACTTTACCAATGGACCATCGAAACTCCAGCGGAGTTTTTTGTCAATTGCATATGACTCAAACAACTTAAGTATTTCTTTAGTTCTTATTGATACCACATAGTAATTCACTTTATACCTCCTTATATAAAAAGATTGCTTCCCATATGTCCTCAAAGTTTAGTGTGATATCATCTTTTATGTCCAAATTTTCAATTTTATCATATGACACACGAAGTTTATCTAAACGGACTTTATAATATAAAGGATACATATATTCAGGAGGAAGCCACTCTGGCAAAAAATCCCCATCTTGCCAACGGTAACCTAACTTATTCAATGCTTTACTTACATCAATTACATCTGGTTGATTTTCTAATATAACGCAAAATTCATCTGGTAATCCTTTTCTCAATATCATATTTTACACCTCCTGGTATAGATGGAATGGTCTAACTAACATATCAGAATGAAAAGAATAGCCAGTCTCTCCGTCTAGGTTGTATAAGTCATTTTGCTTTCTTGTTATTTCAAAAGTTTTTCCGCAGAACTTATTCATCTCTGCCGAAAAACCGTATCGAACGTCACTTATCTCAAATTCCCCCTGTAGATGATGGGTAGGGTTAATTAGAAAGTGTTTTTCAAACTCCTTTTTGGTTTTTACCCTTACTATGTCCCCAACTCTATAGACAGGAGAATATAGTTCTAAACTATCTGGTTTGAACGTAAAATCGAGTCTCTTTCTCTTGAGAAATGGTCGATTGTCGTTAACCTGAAAAGCCATTCCTTTGTGGGTTCCATCTTTCGTTGTATGTAACACATCCATTGCAATTCCCATAAATTCACCCCTTTAAAATTTTATTTTTTATTTCTTTCTTATACTTATATTATATCACTTTTTAAGAAAACTTACAACAAAAAAAAGTAGAAAAATAAATTCTACTCTGGATTTCATACTAATTAAACATTATAACTAACATGATTATGATAAACGCTCCCCCAACTAAAGTCAATAAGAATGTGATTAGTAAATCTCCCATAATCTCCTCCTAGCCTATTAAAATTGTACCAATGACGAAACTAAAACAAATTACAACAAAGGTTAAGTACCATACAAAAGGTTCGTCTTTTCGTTCATTTATGCCAAATGCGACCAATTCTGCAACAAGAAATACTATTGTTACTGTAATTACAATTACTAGTATGCCAGTAAGGAGCCTTGTAAAAAGACCAATCATTGCTTCCATAATTAAACCTCCTCATATAAAAAATTTTTATCTAAGATTTCTTCAAAACTAAAAATGTCATAACCCTTCCTAAGATAAACACAAACAGAAGCTTGATACACTTCTTTTTCTCCACCAAATGGCTTAACACGGTAAGCACGATTTCCCCCCGTTAAACCGAAGTAATTTAATTCCCTTAAGTCTTGTCCCATAGCCCAACTGTAGCCAATGCGATTTAACTCCATTGAAAGCTCATCAATTTGTTTCATCGTTCTTACTTTTACTACAAATCCTGTATCTAGTAACTTTCTCTTTATTTTCAATGTTTACACCTCCTTGAAGATGATTGGGATTTTAGTCAACATGTCTGCATCGAAAAGGTGGTAGGCGGTTTCATCATTAGCGTAGTCTTTACACTCATCTAGAATGTACACACCTTCTTCTTCAATACTTTTTATCTTAAAGATTTTACCACTAAGCTTATTCATATTTGTAGAAAAATAACACCTAGTTGTTACAAAAAAGCCATCAGAGAATGGGGATTTTTCAACTCTAAAATATCTACTAAATTCTTCTTTGGTCTTAACCCCAACTATTTCTCCAATTCTAAACTTAGGACTATAAGGTGTTAAATTACTCTCTTTAATAATTATTGAGGTGTCTATCTCACCTAAGTAGCACGGAAAAAAAAGACCCTCACTCAAAGAACACAATTGAAAACCACCTTTAATACTGTTGTCTTTAGTACTGTATAGTCGTGTCGTTATTATTTTCATTTCTACACCTCCTTGTATATAATATTGTGTAACTTGACAAGCATGTCTGAATCAAAATAAAACCCCATTCCATTTACTAATCTAAAAGTACCATCACTGGTTTTATGACTTATCTCATATTCTTTTCCACAAAATTCATTCATGTCTTGTTGAAAATTAGAACAAGTAATTACCCTAAATCCCCATGGTTGGTCATTTAAGATTGTAAAGTCTTTTTCAAATTCTCTTTTAGTCTTAACTCTAACCGTTTCTCCAATTCTAAATCTAGGAGCAGTCAACTTAATGACAGATGAATCATCAATGTGAATATTAAAGTAGGAACCTTTTTGGAAAATCTCATATCTATTACCATTTCTTATTGACTTGATAAAGAAATTTCCTTTTATAGTTCCATCAGTTGTTTTATATAGAGTTTCTTTTTTAAAGTCCATTTATACCTCCTCGTAAATACTTAATACATTAACCAACATATCAGCGTGAAAGTAAAACCCTCCATTTTCCTCTGATAAATAAGTGTCAGAAGTGTCATCTTCTTTTCTAACCCTAAAAATCTTTCCACTATATTTGCTCATCGCCTCAAAAAACATAATAGATGCACCATGTACGGAAAATAAATTGTCATACTTACTTTCTTTAATTAAAAAATGTTTACTGAATTGCTCTTTAGTTTTTATTGCAACTAACGTCCCACTCCTAAAATTAGGAGAATACTTTCTTACTCCCTCTTTCTTTGGATTAAAATTAAGAAACTCACCTTTTAAAAAAGCTTCACCCCCTTGAAGTTTAAAAACTTCTCCTTCTTTAGTGATATACAGTACATATTCCTCCATCTTTAAACCTCCTTATAGATTACATTTTCTTCCCAAATGTCTTTAAACTTATAAGACCCCTTCCAAGAAGGTGTGTAATCAGATAGTTCGCTATATGTTATCCTGGCAAGGTCTATATGAATTTCATAATAAACAGGGAAAAAGGATTCTGGTGGAAACCAGTCTAGAGGGGCGTCACCCTCTTGCCACTTATATCCAATCGTATCTAATTCCTTAGAGATTTGAATGGCTTCTGATTTATCCATTACTTTAACAATAAATCCTCTTTCCAATAATATTTTCTTTATAAACATGTTCTACCTCCTTTAGATTTCTGAATATATTTCATTGTTTTCTGCGAACATTTCTCTAGAGAACACATACGAGCCAACACCTTTTAAATCATATGAATTTATTGAAGGGTTAGCGTGGATTATAGTATACGTTTTACCACAGAATTTATTCATGACTTCTGAGAACAAACGTGGAACTCTAGCTCTAAAGTTAGATTGGCTCCCTACAACAAGATTACTATGATTTTTTTTAAACTCTTGAAACGTTTTTATTCTAATCCTACTTCCTTTTCTGAATTGGTTTATCCTATATACATCAAAAGTTTCTCTCAGTTGACTCTCTGAGTAGACTTTGCCTTCCACAGTTCCTCCCCCTACTACTCTTCTGTGTTTCTCAATGATAGATATTACTCCAGTTTTCTTATGTATCAATTGACTCCCTCTTTCTATTAAATCCATCTATTCTCACTTCCTCTCCAAATATTCTTTAGATTTCTGAATATATTTCATCGTTCTCTGCAAACATTTCTCTAGAAAACCCATACGAATTAATACCGTCCAACTCATATAAATTCCATTCAGGTGTGGAGTGAACTATAGTATACGTTTTGCCACAGAATCTATTCATTTCTACTGAAAATGAACGGGGAACCTTAACTCTGAAGGGAGGTTGGTTTCCTAGAACAAGACCCTTATGACTCCTTTTAAACTCTTGAAATGTTTTTATTCTAACTCTGTCCCCCTCCTTAAATTGATGTATTCTATATCCCTCAAAAGTTTCTTTTAGTTGACTCTCTGATAGGTAGTTACCCCCCACTAAATAAGCTATAGTTCCATTGTCTCTTCTTACGTTTCCTTCATTAACAAATACTTCTTTGGTTTTTATAGATACTAATTGGCATCCTCTGTTCGTAAGACTCATTTATTTCCACTCCTTTATATTTTTTATTTCTTTTCTTATACTTATATTATATCAGAAAATGAATAAAATTACAAGAAAAAAATGTAGCTTTCAAGCTACACCTCTTTGTAAATTGGTGAGAGTAAATCAATTGCGTTAATTATTTGAAAATTACTTGGATTCTTTTCTTGTTGAATGTATCCATCATTAACTGCTACATCAATCGTCCAGAAGTCTTGCTCACCCATCAAGATAATCTCAGTTCTTCTTCCCATAAGTATTTTGAAATCAGAGTCTATATTATCATTATTATAAAAAAGATTATTAGTCTGTGCGTAGTGATATACTATTTCTATATCAGTTTTATTTCTTATTCGGATTATTGTGTAGTCCTTCATATTATTACACCTCTTTATAAAATCCTAAGGGCAAGTCAATTGCGTCAATTACTTGAAAATTGTCAAGATTCATTTTTTGTTGGCGATATCCATCTCTCAGTGCTATATCAACCGTCCAGAAGTCTGTCCCATCTATCAAGATAATTTCAGTTTCTCTTCTCATAAGTATTTTGAAATCAGAGTCTATTTTATTCTTATTATAAAGAAGATTATTTGCAAGTGCATAGGAGTATATTAACATTATGTCAATTTCACTTTTTACTCGGATTATCGTATATTTTTTCACGTTACTATACCTCCTTGAATATCACTTCAAACATGGTTTCTCTTATGTCTATTGTTTCATAAGTGAAACCCATAGATTGTAGAGCTTTTAATTCCTTGTTGTAATCTACGCCAAAACTAACCCGATTCCATACACTTATACACCCCACTTGTGCCCTTGAGGGTATATCAGAAGAATAATTGTGAATTCCTGCTGACCTTAAGTACTCTGGGAAATGTCTACGATTAAATCCAATTCTAAAATCTATTACTTTATAATCCATACTACACCTCCTTGTAAATGTAAATAAAATCTTTTATATATTTAATGCCTAACTCTTTCACTTCATTTCCTCTTTTTTTCTCATATCCAAGAGAATCATCATAGTTCTCCACAAGCCAGATAGAGTTATTTTCTATTATTACTCCTTGACAAGGGTAATTAATTAGTGCGTTTTCGTTTCCTGCGTGTTCTCAGACGTAATCCTTTACTTTTGAAAAAATATAGAACATGTGTTTCTCAGAAAGATTAGTTAATCTAATTAAATCTATGGAACTCATAATTACACCTCCTGATATAATGGAAAAGTGTCTAGAACTTCTATAAAATCATAAACTCGATTACCCTGTCTTTTATAATAAGAAACGGGACATTTTGTTACTAATTTAGAACTACGTATGTGGTAGGCAATATCCCTTTCTGCTCCTTCAAAGTAGTTAAGTTTTTCTAAGTCTCGTCCACTTTCCCATTGACAACCATCGTCACTTAACATTTTTGAAAGCATTCTGGTTTCATCGAGAGTTCGTAATCTTACTACAAATCCATTTTCTAATAAATCTCTTCTTATTTTCAAAAATTACACCTCCTTGTACGTTTTATCAACGGGTCCAATTAACATATCTGCGTCAAAGCTATAAGGACTTCCTTCAAGACGATAAGTCCCATCAAAAGTAACAGTAGACACTTTAAATTTTTTGCCACAATGGTCATTCATACTGGGTAAAAAACCCTTTTTTGTATCAACTAAGAATCCACTGAATTCATCTTCTGGGAATCCCTCAACGACTGTAAAATTCCTTTTAAACTGCGATTTAGTTTTTACCCACACTATATCTCCGACAGAGAATCGAGGAGAGTCGAGAATTAGCTCCTCTTCTTTAAGAATAACATCAAAATCCGTAACTCCTTTATAGATAGGGTGATATACGGGGTTGTGATTACAAGATGAAGCAGGTCTAGTGGTAAATCCACCTTTGATTCTATTCCCCTTTGTCTTGTAAAGTACACATTGACATTCTATCATATCTACACCTCCTCGTATAAGAATTTGCATACGTAAATTTCTTTATAATTATAAACAACAAGTCCTTGTTCTTCATATGTCACAGCACTATTGTATGACACAAACCCACCTTTCCAGCCAGGTTCCATACTATACGCCAAGGTACCTAGGGACATTCCGAAGAAGTTATGTTGTATTAAATTTCTACCTGACCACCACCTATAATCAAGAGAATCAAGTACTATTGAGAGTTCTCTAACTTCTTCCAACGTTTCTAACTTAACTACAAATCCTTCGTCGAGTAACTTCTGTCTTATTTCCTTCATAGTATTATACCTCCTTGTACAAAAAACTTTCCTCAAGAATTTCTTCATATTCGCAAAAAATCTTCCCCGTTTTTCTACAAGACTCAGAGTTAGTAAATCCTACGTAATGGCTTCCAGAATAAGGCTCTATTACGTATACTAAATCTCCTCTTTCTCTTGGACTAGGAGTAAAGGTCACTAGACTTTCATTTGACCACCATTTGTAGTTAAGAAGGTCAAGTAATATTGAAAGTTCTTTGATTTCTTTCAACGTTTTTAGCTTAACTCTAAATCCTTCTTCGAGTAATTCCTGTTTTATTCTCATTACATACCAGCTTCTTTCATTAGCTCCTTTTCGTAGGCGTCAGAAGCTTCAATAGATTCAATGTTCCCTTCTAGTGCATCTCTGTACTCTCTTTCGTTAATTGCGTCCATTCCTTCGTGCTCCATAGCTTCTACTAGTTGGCATTGGTCTTCATATCTGTTAATGATTGTCATATTATCTCACTCCTTTTTATTTTTTATTTCTTTCTATACTTATATTATATCAAAATACGAACAAAATTACAACAAAAAAAAGTAGAAAATTAATTCTACTCTATTCGTTCTAAAAGTATCTTACTAGACTTTCTAAGAACATCATTTGATTCTTTACTGTCTGGTTTAAAACCAAGATTATGTTCAATGTAGTCTTGAGCTTCCTCAATATATTTCGCCATAGTCATCATCTTTCTTGTTGGATTCCCAGTTCTTAAAACATCAAAATCTTCTTCTGACATGAATGAATCTATACTACTTATGAACTTATTTAAATTTTTACTCATACTAACACCTCCTTACATAAGTAAATACCCTAAGACGAACACAAATCCCATAATAAAACACATGAATAACAATACAATAATTAGTTTATTCATATTATTTACCTCCTAGTTTAAAGTTCTTCTTAAAATTTCCCAGTACTCTAATGTGATAACTTTTTCCACAAACTCATAATCCACTTTACCTAGTGCAAAGCCAGCTATCATTCCATCTAAATATGTGTCTAAGTTTAAATGGTTGGTATCTGCATAATCAACTATTGAATTTGTTTCTGTGTTTACTATCGCAAAGGTTTGCCCATCACTATTGTATATGTCATCAAATCTTATGTCCCCAAAATTCATGTCCATACTGGTAAAATATGACATCACTTGCGGGTCCACGATGTAATATTTCTCAATTATTAACATATTACTCGCCTCCTTCTGGGTCTTCTATTTTATAAGTAGTGACTGGGGTGATTTTAAGTGATTGAATAAAAACACATGAGGTTTCAGCAAATCCACGAATACTATCTTCTTCTTCTTCTTCGACTTTGCTAAAGTCAAACATCTCACACTCTGAAAACTCAAAGTAAGGTGTATTGACGATTGCCCCAAGAACATCATTCTTGTCTGTTAAACACACTGGAACGCAACGTACTTCACTGTGTTTGCCATCTAAATCACTCATCATCCATTCATCTCTTAATATATCAAACAATTCTTCAGCCTTATCTCTGCGGCACAATATTCCTTCAAATTTTATTGCTCCTGAGTACCACCCTTTTCCACGAAACCCCACATAAGCTAAATTCTCTAATTTCATAATTACAATACCCCCTTAGGCTTATAGTCCTTACAATTACTCACATCTGGGATTCTAAGAGATAAATCTAAATCCCAATGACCTTCAAAACACGCCATACCATCTTTCTTCATATTCTTGCAACCGTTACATTTTAATTGCTTCATTATGCCTCCTCGTAATACGCGTAGTCTAATAATTCAAAGTTTTTTAACGTCTTTACTACTTCAGAAGTTTCAAGACCAAGACTGTGAAATGTAATAACTAGTCCATGGTACAGAACCTTATAGTCACAAATTACGAACTTACCGTCATACTTAGCATATACTTTCGCCCCTGACCTAATGTTTTCCATAGCAGTCTTAAAATCAATTTCTTCATACTTCTTATTCTCTAGTAACTCTAATTGATTTTCTTTTGCGTACAATACATTATAAATTAATCCACCTCTCTTTGAATGAATGATAATTCTAGGGTATACTTCTACAAAATCTGCTTCACGAGAGTCAATATCCAACATATCACAATAATCTGCCCACACTTCCCATGGAAAATCACTCTTGAGAATAGTAAATACTCCATTTCTCTTACTTTTACGAATATTATCCATTTGACACCTACTTCCTTTTTATAATTATAATTTACTATCTCTAAATGCAAGTTCAGGGGAGAAGAATTCTTCATATCTCTTTTTCCCCATCAATTGAGATACTCTCACTGGTTTAGTGTTAGACTTCAAAGAGTCAAATTTTACCGCAAACCCACCCAATTCTATTCTATCTGGGGCGTTATAGCAACTTCCCTCTTTCTCAGGTTCTTCCATAGAAACCATTGCACAGTTGTGAGTTTTCCATACCCATTCGTATCTGTCTTTTAGCAATTTTAGTAACAGATATTCATTTTTAGTTAGCATATTAATCCTCCTTTTTTCCGTTATATTACCTCCTTGTAAAACGTATGGTCGGATAAATCACAAAAATTATAAATTTTATCACTCCCCAAGCACTTCACAGGTGCATATCTATCGTATTTACACATATAAACCCTAACTAACTCAACCCCCACACCATCTTCTTTTATAAATACATTGCTTTCTTTAGATAAATACTCACTTTCTGAAATTTTTAAAAAGGCTTCTTTAAAACTTATTTGTTTATACTCTTTGGCTTTTTTAAATGCTATGTTGCCTTTTAGCAACCCGATTAACACACTTAGTTCATTGACCTCTTTTAGAGGTATTGACTCAGTACCAAAGCTAATACTGGAATATATTCTATCATCACCTACCCACCAGTCGTAATCTGAGTATTTGTGGTCTAACAACTTTATTCTTCCGCCACACTCTATTCCATTGTCTAATCTGAATTGCTCAACATAGTTTTTTCTCATTACCTCCTCAATTATTTCTGTCCAAGTATCAACAGCCCCTACAATTGTGCCATCAGGATATGATATTTCAAAGTAGAGCATGCCAGACGAAAACGGCATAGAGTGTTTTACTTTAGATATAGTGCCTATTTTTCCCTCAAACTCTCGCATTTCCTTGTTGAATAATTCCTTTTCTTCGTCTAATACGATTTTTACTTTTCTACCTACTAATACTTCTTTCATAGTATTCATCTCCTATTCATTAAACAAGTATTCTGTAGTTACAATGACCACAGAAGATTACTTCATTATAGTCCCATAGTGATGTGTCATCATATTGTATTAAGCTACCACAGTGTCTACAGGTCACCGTTTTTATTAAGCGTATGTGGTTAAAACCTTTACTGTCATGATATTTCCTCCTTTTGTAAGATTAACAATCCTTATATATTATATTTAATTTTGTTCTTACATAATAGTTATAGTGAAATAATTGAAACATTTGGATTCCATAGGTAGTAGAATCGTTTATTTCAAAAAGAAGGTATTCGTCAAACGTCTCGCTATACTTTACCACATATTTTTCCTCACGGTACTCAACAAAAGTTTCCAACCCATGGTTTAACCTTTCAAACATTTCTCTTGACGGTATTTTATGGTATTCAGTCATTTTGTTTTCCTCCTTTTTTTATCTTCTATATATATTATATCACCAAATGAAGGATTTTTCAAGGACAATCTGTAGATTTCCATCGTGGGTGGGGGACTACTACCAGCGTGTAAGGTGGGGGAGTTACGAATAGTCAATGAATGTGTGTGGTGAATTATGGAAAATAAGGTGAAAATGAGGGTGGTTTATCGACACCACTCCACTGTGGAATAAACATTAATTACCAAATTTTTACTGCCTCCCTCTATTTATATCTATTTATATCTATTTAAAGACTATTTAAAGACTATTTCAGAGAAAACGCCACTCCCCATAAACCCTTCTATAGCCTCATCTATTGGGGTTTCAATAATTAGTTAAACGGAAAATATAACTAGTTAAACGGAAAATATAACTAGTTAAACGGAAAATATAACTAGTTAAACGGAAAATATAACTAGTTAAACGGAAAATATAACTTATTCGGAAAACGCACTTGACAAATTCCGTATGTTGTGATACAATATAAATAGGAGATGATAATATGAACAACTTAGATGTAGTCAAGCACGGTAGCTTGATAGACGCAACGTCAGAGAAACCCTTTTCACAATTTGAACAACAGTTTATAGCAGAGGCACTGTCAAAGATTTCTATGGAGGACAATGAACTGAAGGATACGGAGATAGACGTAGATGAACTTTACGAAGAGTGTTTTGGAGGTGTTCCGTCAGGGGTCACTAAGAAAAAGGCTTATGGAGCCCTAGAGGGATTGACAGAGAAAAAGATAACGATACATGTAAATGGACTAAAAAGGAAAGAGAGAGCATCATTCTCGTGGCTCAGCTTGTTCGTATATGACAAAGTTACAGGCAAGGCTACAGCCCATATTAACAAAGATGCAGCAATATATTTGTTGAATCTTGACGATAATTTCACAAAGATAAAAAGGGAGATATACATGCTAATGAGTAATACTTATGGTACAAGACTCTTAGAACTCATGAGTAAGGTATATGGTGCTGTGAATGAGAGACTCTTTACAATAGAAGAATTGAGAAAACTGCTTCATGTGGGGGACAGGTATCCGAGTAACTACGACCTTAAGAGATATGTAATAGAGCCAGCCATCGAAGGAGTGAATGAACTAGCAGACTTTGTATTAAGTTATGAACAGATTAAAACAAAAAGGAGAATATCACACTTCAAATTTACAAAGCACAAGAAGAAAGATTTAGATGAGCACAAGCCTATAGAGTTTTAACAGCTCCATTTGTGTGTATCCACAACGCACCGTAGAAAGGAGGTCCACACCACTTTACACAGCTTAGTAACTACTGCTTTTGTTGACACCCTACCTTAACAATAAGGGTGTATTTAGCATACAAAGAATACAGTAAAGGTGAATCAAATCCTTACAAGCTCAATGATTTCCTTACAATGCCTCGGAATAGTTTTGTAAATAAAAAATAACCTCCGTTAAGAGGTTACATAATTCCTAATACTTTAAATACAAAAGATACAACAGCCCCTATAAATAAAATGGGGATTGTGAACGCCAGAAAGGATATTATATTATCCATCAGTTTGTCAAATACATTCGACCAATTAGTGTTTATAATGAATGCTTCATACATTTCTTCAAAGGCAAAGACTATCAACATAGCCAGAGAGCCAATTACAAAAAGTGAAAGAAGAGAATTTAATATGGACTCTATAGCAGCCATAACATATCAAACCCAAACAAGTGTAAGATGAATCCCACTATAAAGCCAATGGACGCAAGACACAACGTAACAATAATTGTACTAAAGAGAGCAAGTATAGTAGCATATAGGAACGTTCCTACCCATTCCAACGCTTCTACGTAATTAAAGAGTCCTCTTATGATAAAAAATATCAGGACCACTATAATCCCTAGCCCCATGTATAAAACAATTAAATCTATCATGTGTACCTCCATTCCTAAGTTTTTCGCATAATTGTATATGCTAGAACACCCAAAAGCCCAATTAATGTATATGAAACAACAACAATGTACATAGGGACTTCCTGTGCTATCCAATCCAAAAGTAATCAACTCCAAACAAGTATAAGATGAACCCTACGGTGAGTCCAATTGTCATAATGGCTCCTATGGCTACCATAACTATAAATATCCCTAAGGCAACGTCTTTAAACGATACTATCCAACGATAGTGGTCACTTACATAGTCAAAGATTTCCCCCAACACAAAATACGCTATCACACAGGCAAGACCCAGAAATGTAATTTTAAAAAGTATTCCCATATATACTACCTCCTTAGTTTAGACAAGAAAAAGTAACCCCCTGGAGGGATTACTCAGTGTCTTCATCTTCTTCATCAACGTCGTCATCTTCATCTTCATCTTCAGCAACTTCGTCTTCAACTTGTTCAGTCAATCTCTCAATAGACTCAGCTTCAAAATCCACTTTAGCCTTCTTAAGGATTACCTTAACGATTACGTGCTCTTTAGTCTCAACATCTTCCATTAGCATACCTTGCTTAACGTTGCCAAGAATAGCGAAGCCCTCGAATTCTACTTTGGAGATAGTGTCGTAAATTGCATTTCTCTTAAGTTCATTTGCAGTTATTTTTCTTTCAGCCATTAGTTAGCCACCCTTCATATTGTTTTATGTTACAAGAGACAGAACCATTCTATCCCCCACTTCTATAGGTACATCATTATAGACTATATTATGTGTAAAAGTCCAAGCAATCTGTGGAACCATCTTCAAATGTAACCTTGATAAGCCCAATCATATACTCAATCTTTCTGACATTTTCTTTGATTTCTTCAACCTTACCATCTGTGAAATTAATAACCAGTGAATCGTAAGTTCCTACAATAGTCTCAACTGTTCCACTTCTGACATTACTCAAGTTGCCCTGGTAGTTACATAGGACATCAACTCTCTTACCAACAAATCTATTTAAGTTTTTAGTCATAGTATTCTCAACCCCTTTTTTTATTTTCTTTCTATACTTATATTATATCATTAGACTAACAATTTTGCAACAACAATTTTAATTCATTTCTAATTTGCTTTTTTTATGAGTATACCGAAAATACTATTAATGTTATTATAGCCATTATAATCATATACACAACTGTTCCTCCTGTCATATTATTACCTCCTTTTTTTATTTTCTTTCTATACTTATATTATACCACCAAAGGAACAATTCTACAAGAACAATTTTATTTAAATGTAATCTTGACTTGTCCCAATAGCAATTCTTTAAGGAGTGCAGAGTCTTTCCATCCGCTTGAGTTAGGCTTGTAATATTGCAGTCCTGTGTTGTTGATTCTATAGAAGTATCTCCTACCCTCAATTCCAAATTCCTGATTCTTTTCCACAGCAAGGGTCTTTAGTGCTTCGTCTAACAATTCATTTGACAGCATTCTAACCAGCTCCTTTTATTTTTTATTTTCTTTCTATACTTATATTATATCACCAGATGAACAATTTTGCAACAACAATCTGTGTCTAGTTTGCCTTACAGCTCCATTATTCGTGTAAGCAAACCCTTACAGGTCCTATATGTGCTTACAGCTCCAATATACGAGTAGACAGAGGGGTGGATACCACCCATTTATACAGGATGAGGCTATTGCAGGTTCTCTCAGCTCCAGTCACCGTAAGAAAAGTTTACTTTAAATTTACAATAAGGGTGCAGGAAAATTGTTGAATGTAATGTTTTCTATACGTTGGTAAGGGAAACCTTACAAATCCCGGGTGCTTTACATAATCCTTACAAACGAGGACCGGTCCCAATTGTAAAGTTTTCCTTACAAATGTAATCAAAAAAAAAGCAACCCTTGTAAGGGCTACTCTTCTTTTGTATCTTCTTCCTTATCCTTTGTATCTTTTTCCTCAACTTGTACGGTTGGACGTTCGATACTGTTGGTTTCAAAGCTAACCTTTGTTTTCTTAAGGATTACCTTAATAATCACATCTTCTTTGTCATCTTTACTTCTCATAAGAATTCCTTGCTTTACATGACCAATTGCATTGTAATCTTCAAAGTCAGTTTGTGCGATAGTTTCGTAAAGTCCGTTTCTCTTAAGTTCGTTTTTTGTAAGTTTTCTCATAGTGTTTACACCCCTTTACAATTCTGGAACAGAACCTTTTTTCTGTTCCTTTTCTATACTCTTATTATACATCTTTTTTGCCATTTTGTCAAGACTTTTCTAAAAGAAATCTAAAAAAGTTTGAGAGCCGTCATTGTACGTAATTCTTACAAAGTTACTGAAATATCCGATTTCTCTTACATTTGTTTTATACTTCTCACGTCTGCCGTCTCGATATCTTACATCTAAGCTTTCATTTGTACCTTCCATTGTACAAACTGTACCAGTTGTAACGATTAGCATTTTTCTACCTGTGTAAAGTACAACGTCCATTTCCTTACCTAAAAATCTTTCAAAATTCTTTTCCATAATATTTTCCCCCTTTGTTCTATACTTATATTATATCAAATTATTTTCGACTTGTCAAGAGAAAACTTTTTTTATTTTCTGACCAGTCTTTTTTTATTTCCTTTCTTGCTATGCTTATATTATATCAGATTGCCCCAAAAAAGTCAAGGAATTTCTTTGTCTAGTTTATATTTTCTTTGTATACAGCTCCTAATTTTGTTAAGTAATACCTTACACGGAGTTTTTTTATATTGAGACCTTACATAATCCTTACAAAGGGTCCCGGGTTCGAACTGTAAAGTATTCCTTACAAGTGTAAACAAAAAGAAAAGCAAGGTTTCCCTTACTTTAATAAGATTAGTGGAATTAATGTATTTTTTATAAATTTAGACGAGAAATATCAAGTTTTCCTTCTTCCAATGGGAAGAACCCTTGTTCTTCTAGTTCTTCATACACAAGCTCATTAATTTCACGTTCTGTAAAGTCTTCTATATTTGATAAAAATATTTCGATATTTGTTTCCATTTCTAGATGGTGGTTCATAAAAGTAACAAGGAAAGCTGATGTTATTTCTTTTTCTACAATCTCATAAGCTTGTCCTGTTTTTCTTATGTTTATTTCTACATCACTTACATATATATCTGTAATTATAGAGTCTTTTTCAAAGTATTCTGCAATTGTATCTTGATTTAACTCAGTTATACCGAAATTTCTAAATCTGGACCCATCTGTAAAAACCCCACAATATTTCTGACTATAAGCTCCTTGACTTACAAATGTCCACGTTTGACCGTTTACTGTAACTGTGTAACTTTCACGACCACCTACCATAGCATCAAAAATTCTTTCAATTAAATCTTCTCTTGTGATATCCTTTGATTGTTCATCTTTAATTATTTTTACTGTTGTCATAATTTTCATCTCCTTTTCTTCTATACTCTTATTATATCATACCTTGACTATCTGTCAAGGGTTTTTTTAAATTCTTTTGTAAACTATACTATACACAAATGGTGTGGTGAAAATTCCAAACACTCTGCCAACATTTTTTCATTTCTTGTTATTTCTGCCTTAAGCATTTCAATTCTTTCTTCTAATTCGTCTTCTGTTACTTCTTGAATTCCCATTTCCATATGAGAATGTCCTCTAAATGCGTCTTTTTCATCTTCTGCTTTAATGTAGGCAACTGTTTCGCCCACGCCGTAACCCTTCATTTCGTCTGTGTAATGGTATATTTTAAATAATTTTGTCATAATTTTCATCTCCTTTTTTCTATACTCTTATTATATCATATCTTCTTAAATTGTCAAGCTTTATTTTAAGATTTTAATAATTATTAAATAATCAACTTGCAAGTCATACGGATTATAGTCTACGGCTTTTTTAAACATTTCAGAAACTTTCATTCCTTTGTTGAATTTTTTTTCACCGTATTCTAATTTTCTAGTAAGTCTATTATTTAAAAACTCTTCTTTAGTCATCATTGCTAATAGTACATTTATACCTTCATATTTCTGAGAAAAAACATTAAGAATTTTTCTGTACTTTCTATCGCTTATCATAATATCTACCCCTTTTCTTCTTCTTCTGTACCTTAATTATACCACAATCAAAACCATTGTCAAGCTTTATTTCACATTTATTTGTGTAAATTTTACCTTACAAAACGCCCCGGGTTGGGATTGTAAAGTATTCCTTACATATGTAAACAAAAAAAGTACCAGACGCTATGTCCAGTACTCTTTATAAACTATTCTTTTTTCACACTTTTGATAACTTTTGTAATTTTTTCTTTACTTTTGTTTAATGTTTTCATTAAGTTTTCTTTAAAATTCTTAAGCTTTGTTTTTACTACTACCTTTGTAGCCAAAGATTTAATTCTGTCTTGATTTAAATACAGTACGAATGCCAAACCTAAAAGCCCAATTGTTATCTGTCGCTTACTTAAATTACTTACTTTTGTTTTTAACTCTGCTTTATAGTTCCAAATATTAAATTCTTCATCAAAATCAAATCCAGTTAATTCAAAAGCGATTAAACCAATAGGTAAAATTGTTTTAAACGTTTTGGACTTTACAACTTCTTCAAAATTAACTTCAGAAAGCTTTGAGGTTATTAAATGAAAGTTATCATTGATTAACTCTTCAACGTTCCCAGTTCTAAAGCTATTAAACAAAGTCATAAATAAATTTACGATTGGATTAATTCCACCGTCATACTCAAAAGGTGTTATAAGCTTTTTAAAAGTTTTGTTTCCTAAGATATCTATAGTTGGTGCGATTGTTTTAACTTGTTCACTAGAATAACTAATTGCAATTACTTCATTCTTTTCTATTCGTCTAACTCTCAATAGTTCGCCGTCCATTGATTTTACTGTATCGTTAGATTGAATATCTTTAATAGTTGTAGGAATTAAAACTCCCACAGGAATATTCTTAATAAATTCAGTACCCTTTGTTTTTACCATACCGTCAACAGATTTTGAATATGTCTTGCCATAAAATGACAATCCAGTTGGTGTTAAAGCTACATTTTCATCATTTACCAAAAACTTACTAATATTACCCAATACATTTTTCATAATTTTTCCCCCTATTTTTTTATTTATCATATCATTTTCTGTATCATCTTGAAACATGTCATCTGTCCAAGTATGTCCATAAATTGTACCAAAAGGTTGTCTTAACTGATACCCATATAAATTTACTTTCCTAATCGTTGCTGAGTCCCCAGAATAACGTTCAATCATTTTCTCGTTTGCTTTTTCTGAATGGTCTCCGTCGTCCATATAATAAAAGTCTTGAGTATTTAAATCTGTTCTAATTTTCACTTGGTCCCCTACTTTTAAGTTTCTCATAATTTTCATTTTCCTTTCTTCTTCTTCTGTACCTTAATTATACCATATTATAGCAAGTTGTCAAGGACTTTCTTCAAATTCTTTTTTTATCTTTGTCCCTTTGCTATACTTATATTATATCACAATTGAGGACTCTGTCAAGTGTTAAATTTAAGTTTATTTGTGTAAATTTTACCTTACAAAATGCCCCGGTTCCGAATTGTAAGGTTTTTCTTACAAATGTTTTATTACAAGGGAAAAGCCCCTACTTATGTAAGGGCTAAAAGGGAAAAACTTTGTTTCGTATACACACCTTTAAGTATGTAATGTATGGCGTACCTGGTAGGACTCGAACCTACATACCCTTGATTAACAGTCAAGTGCTAAGCCTTTTAGCTACAGATACAAATTTTGGTTGCTGTGGTTGGACTCGAACCAACATATGACAGTCTATAAAACCGTTTAGGAAACCATTATCCCAACACTCGCATTATGTAAGCGACTACTGACACGTGCCTCGAAGAACACAGTTTTCGTCGCTTTTGTAAATTATTTTCTATATACTGAACTGTCAAATAAAGCTTGAATTAATTTGAGAATGAACATTTACCAACCTCCTTTTCAATTGTAAGGTAATGAAGAAAGAAGTAAGGCTTTCGCCTTAGTCTTCTTCTGTTTTTTCATCATTCTCAACTTTTTCTTTATCTTCTTTTTTCTTTTCTTCAACTTGCTCAACTAATCTTTCAATCTGCTCAGTTTCAAAATCAACCTTTTCTTTTTTAAGGATTACTTTAATAACAATGTTATCGCCGTTTTCCTTGTCTTCGATTAATAGACCTTGCTTTACATGACCTTTTACTAAAAAGTCCTTAAATTCTGCTTGAGCGATTGTTTCGTATAAACCATTTCTCTTTAATTCATTAGCTGTTAATTTTCTCATAATATTCAACCCCTTTTAATTTTTAGAATAACAACCTTTTTGTTATCCTTTTCTATACTCTTATTATACCAAATATTTCATAGAATGTCAAGACTTTTTTTAATTCTTTTTTTCTTTTATTGCCTTTCTTTCTATACTCTTATTATAACATTTTTTCTACAAGGTGTCAAGCTTTTATCCAAAGTATTTAATAATTTTAATCATTAGCCAAAATGCCAAACCCACAACACTAATTTGGAATAAGCCAACTGCTACCATTGTAGCGACAACAGTTTTATCAGTAGTTTCGCTTTTCATAATGTTTCCCCCTTTTCTCTATACCCTTATTATATCAGACAAGAGATAAAATGTCAAGACTTTTTTTATTTTTATTTTACCTTGAGAAATACTTTTCATCTCTTTGCTATACTCATATTGTATCATTCCGAATACAGTTTGTCAAGAGTTTTCTGAAGTTTTTTCTTCAAGGTGCTTTTTGTTTATCTCTTTTCTATACCTTAATTATACCAAAATATGCCCAAAAAGTCAAGGGTTTTCTTTGTCTAATTACAATTATTTGTGTAAACAAAACCTTACAAATCGTCCCGGGCACACTTTACACAATCTTTACAATTGTAAGCAAAAAAAAGTCCCTATTTCTAGGGATATTTTCTAAAGGATAACCGTTTCGTCGCCAGAAGTCATTTTGAATTTTGTTACTTTTTCAATTTTCATTCTGCCAAATTTTTTATTTAATTCTGATAGCTCTAATTTTTTTTCTTTAAATTCTTTTTCACTTTCAAAGGTTTTATTTACAAACAACTCAATTCCGTAATTAATGCCGTTTCCATCAATCCCATAGTCCCAAATATTTTTCACAAAGTCATTTGGTTCAATTGTTGTAAAAAAATCTCCTTTAACTTCACTATGTTTCCCGTCCAAGTCCCCAAAATACCATTCTTTTCTAATATTCTTAGATAATTTTTCTAAGTCTTCTTTTTTACAAATAATACCACATAAACCTGTAGAATTAGAATATTCGCCGTAACCCCAATAACCAATAAAAGCATAATCTTTAAATTCTAACATAATTTCCATCTCCTTTTCTATACTCTAATTATACATCAATATTATTAATTTGTCAAGGAATTTCTTCCTAAAGTGACAATCAAGCCACTTTAAAGAAGTTTTTCACTTTTCGCCAAGGTGCTCCACAAAATCCAGTTTTATATGTTTTTGTGTTATATACTAATTTTCTATCTAAGTTGTGATAAATCATACTTTCATCAATTGCGTCTGCTAGTCCAGTATGTTCCTCAATATAATAGTCATCGCCAAACATAAATCTATAAGTAACTTCTGCATTTGTTTTGTAATTTCCTTTTTCTGTTACATGTCCATTTTCTAAAACAAATTCTTGAAAACTTTCTTGTAGTAAAACTGTCTCACATACTAGACCCCAAATATCTAAAAATTCATATTGACCTTTTACAATTAATTTAAATGACTCTTTGTAGTCAACTTTTTTGTTGTCTTTATATTTTAAAGTTCTTTTTCCTTTTGCTAAAATTCTCATATAGCTATGAACCAAAGCTCTAATATCAAATAATAAGTTATAAGCTAATACTTTTGAAACATTATTTATTTCAATATCATTTCTTAAAATTTTAACCATTTCTAAAAATGGAATTGTAATATGCTCTAAAGCTAAGTAATGTTTTTTTACTTTATCCGCAAAATATGCACTATCCATTAATTCTTTGTTGTTAAAAATTTCTTCTACTAAAAATCTTCTTTTCTTTAATGTTTTGCCTTGTGGTGAAGTAATTACCCAACCGATATCGTAAATTAGTGGTTTGTAAACTGAACCTGCTGTTTCTACATCAAATGTTAAGTTATTCTTTTTCATAATTTTTTCCCCTTAATCTTTTTTTAGTTTCCCTTTGTCTTTCTATACTCTTATTATACCATAGTGATTGAGATTGTCAAGCTTTATTTTAATTCTTTTTTAGATTATTTATCTCTTTCTTTCTATACTCTTATTATAACACATCTGAGACCCTTGTCAAGCTTTATT
>Ga0209414_1000013_pt1 | contig 69343 bp, 80 predicted proteins | sample LakVidmifraction_4_FD_181154 | JGI IMG/M metagenome (GOLD analysis project Ga0209414, IMG submission 181154) | Hypersaline microbial communities from Lake Vida, Antarctica - Brine Hole Two &gt;0.2 micron (SPAdes) (version 2) | ecosystem: Environmental > Aquatic > Non-marine Saline and Alkaline >...
TTTAGAACCAATTGTATGGCTGATTCTTTGAACTCTCTTGTATGTTTCATTTCTTCTTCACTTATTCTTTTATTTTAACTGGGAATATTTAAGCTCCCCTGTCTGAATAAGTGTTGGCACATCAAAACTATTCATGCACAGGTCGGTAATCCGACCCTACATATCTATTTGTATCTAAATGTGATACGACCTTTATCAAGACTGTATGGCGTAGACTGATCCATAATTATATCAATTACGTGGTACTACATATACTCTCTCAAATTCTCTAATTGTCGTATATCCTTTATTGACATCAGCAACCCAATTAAATGAACTATAACTATAGATACCACCAGTTGTATAACATCTTAATGTTCCTACAACATAATGTGCATTTATACCCCACATATATATTGAATTAAAAACTTCTGTTGTCTCTTTTTTGATAATATTTTCACTTTCCAATACCCAGCCATCAGGGGGATCTTGATCAAATATGGTTTTGTTTTGTTCATTAAATTCACATCCTTCCAAAGGCTTTATCCACTCCCAAGAATCTGTAGGATCTCCTGCATAACACCAACTCTCCCATCTATCTGAATACCATAAATCTTGGACCTGCTCAACGTTACACTCATTCGTAATTTCTTTTCCAGTTATTGTAATTGTCGTATTAAGTTCAATACTTATCTTCTCCTCCTGAGGATTATCAATCATCAAACACTCATTATCTTGTTTTCCATCCCATATAGGAATATCATGATTTTCACCTAAAATATTCTTACCACCACAAGAAGCTTTCACCCACTCACCATTAACTTGGTACAGTTTTTTATTTGGAGCAAATGGATAGACTTCAAGAGGCATTTCTATGCTTAGGTCATATCGGTGTTTTACCGCAATTTTGTAGTCACAAGTATTTGTCTCAAACTCTTGGTCAGTTTCCCATTGGGATATTTCACTATCCAATATAGGTAATAATTGTTTGATACCAGCTACTATTTTTTCATAAGGATCACTTTGATTTAGGTATGCCTCAACAAAAGCATGCCCAGGAGAGCCATTTGCATTTCCACCCATACTTCCAAGTATAGGATTTATGATAGGGTCACCATAAAGTGTTACATATCCACCTTTACTAGCTTTAACTTCACTAGCTGGAGATGCTACTTGCATGTTAGCAAAATAACTCCGGTACTCTATAGGGGTAATGCTATCGTGTATACGATTTGCAAACAAGTTTCCTTGTGAATGAGAAATTAAAAGTACACGATGACCCAATTTAAAACTCTCACGGTAATACTTTTCCCACATTTCATCTACATTTGATTCTTCCTCTTTTTTTATTAATGACTCTGATAATTTTTGTGTTGCTATTGCCCCAAGTGTAATATGGGGTAATTTAACAGTTAATGCTGCAATAGCAGTATAAAATCCAATACCATCTAACTGACCAGCTTGTTTTAGTTGATAATAAACTTCTAAAACATCTCCAAGTTTCCCAAAACTTGTATTGTAGGCTAGTTTTACTTCTCCGTATTTCTTTTGTAAAGGTAACTCATATTTAATAATCTCCCTATCTATTACACCTTGTAATGTCCTTTTACTTTTTCAGCATCCTCATATTCATTCCAAACACCATTACCATAATAAATATCTGTTTTACACTCATTGATATTTTCTGCATATAACTGAAAAGGAAAATTGATAAATATTGCAATATAAATTAGTATCTTTTTCATCTTATTCTCCTAGCATATCAATATTAGTTCGACAATTGTCGATACTCTCATCTCGACCATCAAAAATATTACCACTTAGTGTTGCATTAAAAGAAAATTTTTGACTTATTCTTGTTCTTGTGTTATAAATTTTATCTTTAATTTCAGGATTATTAAACACTCCATGCTTAACACTATACTGAACATACTCAAATCCTGACATATGTTTAGTTTTTGTATCAATCCAATAAGATTCACAATCCAAAGCATCATCAATATACTTCTTGCTCTCCATAGTAGGACTTTCCAATATCTTCTGAGAAGCCCAAGCATATTGGAGTGCAATGGCTGTTTTTGTTTTTGAATATTGTGGATATTGTGCAAAGCGTTTGATAATATATATTTCCACATCATCCCTAATCCCATTATCATTACTATCAACCCCAAGTAAAGTAGCATTATTCACAGCTGGATTTGGTTCAGGTGGCAAGGTATAACCATTAATAATTTCTTGTTTAATTACAGCAAATCTATATTTTATCTCTTTGAACTGCTTATCTTTTTCTTCTTTAGTAGCCTTGAGACTTTTAAACTCTATCTCATAATACCCCTCTTCCAGTTCTTGTTTTGATTTAAATGTTACTGCTTTTTCTTCAGCCAAATATCCAACACTTCCATCTATAATACTTTCTTTCGTTTGGGTAATATGTTTGAGTTTAATATCATTCTTTTTAACAGATTGAGCATCTAAATCAACATCAAATACTGCTTTAATAGTGACATCTTGAGACACATCTGTCTGGGCAGGTGCCGGTGTTAAAGACACAATCACATCTTGATTGATTCCTTTTGCTTTATTAATATCTATATCTTTTGCCATAATAAGTGTTGTAAAAGATAACAGCACTATCCCCATAAGTAGTTTTTTCATCTTATTCTCCTAATTTTTGAATTTCTTCTTAAGCAGTATATCATAATGGGGGGGGGCAATATTCTAAAAAAATTAAATATAAAGGGGAAAGAAGTATTATTATAGGGTCAACAAATTAACTATGATTTGTAGTGCAGTATTGATATAAAGGTCGGTAATCCGACCCTACATATCTATTTGTATCTAAATGTGATACGACCTTTATCAAGACTGTATGGAGTAAGTTCCACTTTTACAGTATCCCCAGGAAGTATCTTAATGTAATGCATTCTCATTTTACCTGCAATGTGACAAAGAACAATGTGTCCATTATCCAATTCTACTCTAAATGTCGCATTTGGTAATGCTTCAACTACTTTACCATCAATTTCAATTACATCATCTTTAGCCATTGTGTTCCTTTATAAATTTTCTGCTTTATACTCTTGTGTTATGTCAAAATCGTGAAGCTTATGCTTCCGTTAAAATCACAGCTCTACCGTCAATGACTGCTACTTGGTGTTCATAGTGAGCTGTTCTAAGCTGATCTTCACTAAGGACAGACCATCTGTCAGCAAGCAGTAGAGGTGTACCACTTTTTTGACATACCATAGGTTCTAAACAAAAGACCATACCATTTTTAATTTTGGGTCCCTGATTTGCTTTTCCCTCAAGATAGTTAGGGATATTAGGTTCATCATGTGGTTTTGTACCGATCCCATGCCCACAATAATCACGCAATGGTATAAATCCTGCATCTGTGATATAGTCTTGAATAACTTTTGTCAATTCTTTAAAACGCATACCCTCTCGTATGGAATCTATCGCATGATAAAGCGCACCTTTTGAACATGCAATAAGTGCTTCATCTTCGGTAGATATTTTACCCACACCCATACTAATGGCAGCATCGCCAAAATAACCATCCAGTTTTGTACCGATATCTAAACCGAGTATATCCCCTTCTTTGATCACAACATCTGTTGGTACCCCATGAATACAAACTTCATTAAGAGAAGTACATACCGAACCGGTAAACCCATACAATCCTTTAAATGATGGTACAGCGCCATGTTCACGTATATAAGCGTCACCTAAAGCATCAATTTCTCTAAGTGTCATACCTGGTTTAACTAAGTTTTGAAGATATTGAAGTGTTTTTCCAACGATCTCGCCAGCCTGTTTGAGCTTAACTATCTCATTAGGTTTTCTGATAGCAATAGCCATTATAGACCTACATTTCCCAATGTATCGTATTGATTCATTGTTCTTTGCGCTTCGATTTTTCTCATTGTATCAAGTGCAACTTGAACGATAATCAGTACAGCAACCCCACCGAAGTAGAAAGATGCGCCCATTCCGGAGATGATCATAAATGGTACCGTAGAAATGATTGCAAGGTAAATAGCCCCCGAACCAGTTAATCTACTTGCCACTTCATTTAAAAATTCTTTAGTGTGCTCACCTGGTCTTACCCCAGGGATAAATCCACCTTGTCTTTTCAAATTATCTGCAATATCTTTAGCATTGAATGCGATAGACGCATAGAAGAATGCAAAGAACATAACAAGCAGAAAAGTGACAACAGTAAATGTTATTCCGCCTGGGGACAATGAATCAGCAATCGCTACAAGAAATGGTGTAGTACTTGATTGAAGTATTGTCAGAGGGAACATCAATATAGCTGAAGCAAAGATAGGAGGAATAACACCTGAAAGGTTTACTTTTACAGGAATATAGTTCATCACTCTCTTTGTCTGATTCTGCATAATAGTCTTTCTTGAATAAGAGATAGGAACCCTTCTCTCCCCAAGTTCAACATAAATAATAGCTAAAATGGTAATCATTATAATTGCTAAAATACCAAGTATCACTAAGAAGTTCATCTCCCCGGCATTTACAGCTCTTATTGTATTACCAATCGCAGATGGCAATCCAGATACAATACCAGCAAAGATAATAAGCGAAATACCATTACCAATACCTTTTTGTGTAATCTGCTCGCCGATCCACATAAGCAACATCGTACCCGCCAACATTGAGAAGGTAGTAATCACTGTAAACATCATAGGATCAATCATCACCGCACTCTGTCCTGCTCTACCCGTCATACCTTGAAGTCCCATAGATACACCAATAGCTTGTATTACAGTAATAAAAATAGTGAAATAACGAATAATTTGCATATATTTTTGCATACCATCACGTTCTTTTTTCATTTGACCAAGTGCTGGGAAAGTAGCTGAGAGAAGTTCCATAACGATGGAAGCAGTAATATAAGGCATGATACCTAAGGAGATGATACTTAAACGTTCAACTGCATTACCAGAGAACATATTCATTAGCCCAAGGGCATTGTTTGAATTGTCATCAAAGAATTCTTTGATAACATTCAAGTCAACACCTGGAGTTGGGATATAGGCTAAAACTCTGTACGCAAAAAGGAATCCTAATGTGATAAGGATTTTTTGAGTTAAAGCATTACCCATAATTATTTTCCGCTTGTTGTAACAGCTTCGTCTTTGATCTTAGCTGCAAGATCTTTTGCGCTAGCACCAATCAACTTCACTCTAGTTACCGATTTACCAAGCTTATGTACCGACTTGATAGTCTCAAGAGTAATCTCAGAAAGCTCAGCAATTGCTTTGATTTTTTCTACATTAATTACATATGGTTTTTCAAGTTGAGAAGTAAAACCAACTTTAGGCAATCTCTTGTAGAGTGGTTGTTGACCACCTTCAAAACCTCTTTTTATACTGTAACCAGATCTAGCTTTCTGACCTTTGTTACCACGTCCAGCTGTTTTACCTGTTCCTGAACCTTGACCACGACCAACTCTTTTTCTATTTTTAGTTGACCCTGGAGCAGGTTGTAAATTATGTAAACCCATATTTTACCCCTTACGCTTTAATTCTAGTAAGCGCTTGGATTGTTGCTCTCACTAGGTTATTTGGGTTATTAGAACCGATTGATTTTGAAAGGACATCTTTTACCCCTGCAAGCTCAAGTACTGGTCTAGCAGCACCACCGGCAATAACACCTGTACCTTCACTCGCTGGTCTAAGCACAATTCTACTTGCGTTGAATTTGTGCTCAATATCATGAGCAATAGTTGTACCTTTGATGTTTATTTTCACAAGGTTTTTGTGAGCATCATCAACCGCTTTTTTAATCGCATCAGGAACTTCTTTGGCTTTACCAAATCCATATCCAACTGTACCGTTTCTGTCACCAATAACCACAAGCGCAGTAAATCTATATCTTCTACCACCCTTAACAACTTTAGTAACACGACCGATATTAACGATTACTTCTTCAAATTCTTTTTCTATTTCTTCCATCATGATTCCTTAAAACTTGATTCCGGCTTCTCTAAGTGCATCAGCAAATGACGCAACAACACCGTGGTAAAGGTAACCATTTCTGTCGAAAACAACAGTTTCAATGTTTTTAGAAGCAAGGTTTTTAGCCATCTCTGCAGCTACCTTTTTTACATCTTCCTGGTTTACTTTAAGACCAAGTTTTCTGCCATCAGCAGAGGCAAGTGTAATACCGGTAGTGTCATTGATAGCTTGAGCATAAAAATGTTTGTTTGACTTAAATACAGTCAATCTTGGCAATGTATCTGTACCGAAGATTTTACCTCTTACTCTAGCTTTTCTTTGAGCGCGAAGTTTATTTTTTCTTTTTTGAATACTTTTTAACATCTACCGCTCCTTACTTACCAGCTGCTTTACCAGCTTTTCTGATGATAACTTCATCAGTATACTTCACACCTTTACCCTTGTAAGGCTCTGGTGGTCTGAAATCTCTAATCTCAGCAGCGGTTTGACCTACTGCTTGCTTGTCTGTACCTTTTATAGTAACAACATTTTTCTCAACTGTAATTTCAAGTCCCTCAGGGATATTATAATTAATATCATGTGAATGACCTAGTTGAAGGTTAAGTACTTTACCTTGAACGGCTGCTCTATAACCAACACCATTGATCTCTAAAGATTTACTATAACCTTTATCTAAACCAAGGATAATGTTGTTGAAGAGTGCTCTGTATGTTCCCCAGAACGCTGCATCTTGTTTTTCATCACCGATTCTTTCAAAAGTAACTTCTGAACCATCGATGTTGATACCAACTCTTCCATGAGTCTCAAGTCTTTTTTCTAGATTGCCTTTTTTAGCCACGAGAGTCGTACCGTCTAGTGATACATCAATACCACTTGCTACAGTTACTGGTCTTTTTCCTATTCTTGACATCTTTATTCCTTACCAAATACTACAGATTACTTCGCCACCGATTCCACGTTTAAACGCTTCATCATTAGCAATTACACCCTGGCTTGTCGAAACAACCAAAGTACCGTAACCATTTTTAAATGTTCTAATATCATCTTTACCTTGGTGAACACGTCTACCAGGCTTAGAGATTTTTTTGATCTCATTGATCACGCTTTTTTCATTCTCATCATATTTAAGAACTACTTTTATTGTTTTTTTGTTTCCATCTTCTTTCACTTTGAAACTTTCAAGGTAACCTTTATCTACTAAAATAGATAGGGTTGCTTCAATCGTTTTAGAGTGAAGAAGTGTTGTTACGTCTAATCTTCTTTGCGCAGCATTTCTTATACGAGTAAGAGAGTCTGCAATTATGTCTGTCATCATCTTTTAATTCTCCTTACCAGCTTGCTTTGCGCATGCCAGGGATAAGACCTTCGTTGGCCATTTTTCTTAAACAAATACGGCATAGACCGAAGTCTTGATATACCGAGTGAGGTCTACCACAAATGTTACATCTTGTATATGCTTGAGTAGAGAACTTTGGTTTTCTCTTCTGCTTAGCAATCATTGATTTCTTAGCCATTAGTTTCTCCCTTTAGCAAAAGGCATACCAAGCTTTTCTAAAAGCGTGAACCCTTGTTTGTCATCTTCAGTACTAGTTACTATTGTAATGTTCATACCGTGTGTCTTAATTACGTTATCATATTCAACTTCTGGGAACATCAATTGCTCTTGAAGACCGAAGTTATAGTTACCACGTCCGTCAAAACCTTTTCTTGGTGTACCTCTAAAGTCTTTTACTCTTGGAAGAGCGATAGATACGAGTTTGTCAAAGAAGTTATACATATTTTCACCTCTAAGTGTTACTCTTATACCTGTTGGAGCACCTTCTCTAGCTTTAAAACCTGCAACAGATTTTCTTGCCATAACGATTACCGCTTTTTGACCAGCGATAAGTGAGATAGTGTCAGCCATGTTTTGGATAAGTTTGTTGTCCTTACCTTCTTCACCAGCACCAACAGAGATAACTATCTTTTCAAGCTTAGGAGTCTGCATCGGGTTTGCAACCACACACTCTTCTCTGAGTGCAGGAACGATGTCATTGTACTTTTGCTTCATTCTACTCATAGGATTAGCCCTCTACTTTTTTTACATTTGAGATGTGGATTGGCATTTCTTTATTTTCGAATCCACCCTCTTTGTTTTGCTCGCTTGGTTTTACAGCTTTTTTAACTGTTTTACAACCTGAAACGATTACTGCTTCTTTTTTAGTAAGTACGTGAATAACTTCTCCAACTGTACCTTTATCATCGCCAGCGATAACCATTACCTGATCACCTTTTTTGATTTTGAATGTCTTAGCCATTACCATACCTCCGGTGCAAGTGATACAATTTTCATAAAACCTGCATATCTTGTTTCACGACTTACAGGACCAAAGATACGTGTACCTATTGGCTCTCTTTTGTCATCGATAATTACTGCTGCATTGTCGTCAAATCTAATAAGTGATCCATTTTCTCTCTGTATCTCTTTTCTAGTTCTAACAACGACTGCTTTAACAACCTTACCTTTTTTAACTTTTCCTGTTGGAAGTGCTTTTTTCACAGAAGCAACGATAACATCACCTACTGATGCGTATCTTCTTTTAGATCCACCAAGAACCTTGATACACATGATTTCTTTAGCACCAGAATTATCTGCTACTTTTAATCTAGTAAAACCTTGGATCATAGCACTTCTCCTCTCTTCACGATTTCAAGAAGCCTGAAACTTTTTGTTTTTGAAAGTGGTCTACATTCAATAGCACTCACCGTATCTCCAACATTAATCTCATTTTTCTCATCATGAATAAGATATTTTTTAAATCTTTTTACAGTCTTGTGATATCTTGGATGAAGGACTCTTCTCTCAACCAATACAGTTGCAGTTTTGTCTCCAGCCTTTTTAATCACAGTACCAGTTATTTGTCTTTGTGGCATTCCTGACCCTTTACTTCGATCTAGCAGCAGTAACTGCTGTTTGAATTTTTGCGATGTCTTTTTTCGCTACTCTTAACTCAGAAGTGTTTGTAAGTTGCATAGTCTTTTGCTTTGCATTCAATGTAAACAATTCAAGTTTCTTCTCTTTAAGCATCGCTATAAGATCCGCTTCACTTTTGTCTTTCAAATCAATATAGTTCATCTGTATCCTTTAAAGCGACGATTTTACACTTAAATGGCATTTTATGAATTGCAAGTGTTAAAGCTTCTATTGCAAGGGCTTCTTCAACGCCAGCCATTTCGAAAATAATTCTACCTGGCTTAATATTCATAACCCATCTATCAACAGACCCTTTACCTTTACCCATTCTTGTTTCAAGTGGTTTAGCGGTAAGAGGTTTATCTGGGAAAACTCTAATCCAAGTTTTACCTGTTCTAGCAATTTTTCTAGTCATCGTAATACGCGCAGCTTCGATTTGTCTAGAATCGATTCTACCAGCTTCAACAGCTTTGACCGCAATATCACCAAACTCGAGTTTGTTACCTCTGAAAGATTTACCGCGGTTACGGCCTTTCTGTTGCTTTCTCCATTTGGTTCTCTTAGGCATTAACATAATTATTCACCTCTTTTTCTAGATGGTCTACGACCTTCTTTTTTCTCTTCTTTAGGCTCAGCTTGGATACCTTTAGCAAGAACTTCACCTTTGAAGATCCAAACTTTAACACCAACGATTCCATAAGTAGTTTGTGCTTCAGCAAAACCATAATCGATTTTAGCTCTAAGTGTATGAAGAGGAACTCTTCCTTCTAAATACCATTCAGTTCTTGCCATCTCAGCACCACCAAGACGTCCAGCTACAGAAACTTTAATCCCTTTTGCCCCTGATTTAAGTGCACCTCGAATTACTTTTTTCATTGCACGTCTAAATGCAGTTCTTCTCTCAAGTTGAGTTGCAACGTTTTCAGCAGCAAGTTGACCTGAAGCTTGAGGACGCTTCTCTTCTTTAATGTTAATCGCTACATCTTTACCAAGCATTTTGATAAGTGTTGCTTTAAGTTTCTCGATATCCGCACCTTTTTTCCCGATAATGATACCAGGTCTAGCAGTTACTATATTGATTCTTAATTTTTTAAGAGTTCTTTCGATGATGATGTTAGAAACACCAGCATAAAAAAGTTCTTTTTTAAGGTATTTTCTGATTTTATAATCTTCAGCGATAAAATCTGCTGTTCTACCTTTTGCCGGAAACCATCTTGATTCCCAGTTTCTGTTGATTCCAAGTCTAAGACCTATAGGATTTACTTTTTGACCCATATTATGCGTCCTCCCCAGTTTTTTCAGCTACGCCAACTTCAACTAAAATGTGCGCCGTTGGTTTAATGATTCTAGAAGCTGTACCTCTAGCTCTTGGTCTCCATCTTTTCATTACCGCTGCTTTGTCAACTCTACAAGAAGTAATTGTTACTTCTTCAGGTTCAAAGTCACCGTTAGCAACCGCAGATGCAATTACTTTAGAAATGATATCCGCTGCTTTGTTAGGCATAAACTCTAGTGATGCAAGAGCAAGTTCAGCATTCATACCCTGAACTTCTCTAGCGACAAGTCTAGCTTTAGTAGGTGAAACTCTTACGAATTTTAATAATGCTCTACTCATATTAACCTACCTTCTTCTGCACAGAACCTTTATGGCCCTTAAATGTTCTTGTTGGTGCAAATTCGCCTAGTTTGTAACCTACATGATTTTCAGTTACAAATACTGGTACAAATTGTCTACCATTGTGAACGTTGATTGTCAAACCGATAAACTCAGGGAAGACCATAGATCTTCTTGACCAAGTTTTAATTGGTTTTTTATCAGCAGTTTCTTTTGCTGCTAATACTTTTTTCATTAGGTGACCATCGATAAATGGACCTTTTTTTGTCGATCTTGCCATATCTTAGCCCCTTACTTTTTACGCTTAGAGATAATTAACTTATCACTAGCTTGTTTCTTACGAGTTTTAAACCCTTTAGCCGGCGTACCCCATGGAGATACTGGATGACGACCTGAGTTTGTTTTACCTTCACCACCACCGTGTGGGTGATCGATAGGGTTCATTGCAGAACCACGTGTTTGTGGTCTAATACCAAGGTGTCTGCTTCTACCCGCTTTACCGATAACGATATTTGAGAAATCTTCGTTACCCACAGCACCGATAGTTGAAAGACATGTACCAAGGACATATCTCATCTCACCAGATGGAAGTCTAAGTGAAACGTATTTGCCATCTCTACCCATGATCTGTGCATAACCGCCCGCTGAACGTGCGATTTGACCACCATGACCTGGACTCATTTCAATGTTGTGAACCAATGTACCAACTGGGATACTTGTCAATCTCATTGCATTACCAGTTCTGATATCAAGACCTGACTCAGCTGACATGATTTTATCACCTACTTTAAGACCTTTTGGTTGAAGTACGTATCTTCTGTCCCCATCAACATATTTGACAAGACAGATTCTACAGTTTCTGTACGGATCGTATTCAACAGTTGACACTGTACCTTCGATATTAAATTTATTTCTTTTAAAATCGATGATTCTATATAGTTTTTTGGCACCTGCTTCTCTGTGACGAGAAGTGATTCTACCGTTACTGTTTCTACCTGCAGATCTTGGAAGATTTTTAAGTAGTGCCCTAACGCTTGCTTTAGCAGTGATATCACCACTGTCAAGGTTAGTCATATAACGACGCGAAGGTGTGGTTGGTTTATATGTTTTAATTGCCATCTTCTATCCTTATACCGCTAAGCTTTCGATTTTTGCATCTTCTGGAAGCGTGACATAGAACTTTTTCAAGTCTGGTCTTTTTCCTTCGATACCTTTAAATCTTTTCACTTTGCCGTTTACTCTCATTGAGTTTACTCTAAGTGGATTGATCCCGAAAAATTCTTTAAAAACTTCTTTAAGACCATTTTTAGTCATTCTTGGAGTTGTTTGAACTACGATGACACCATCTTCTTGAAGAGCCAAACTCTTCTCTGTATACATAATTGCTTTAATATCTGTAATATCTGCCATCTTAAGCCTCTTTAGTCAATTTGTCAAATACAGCTTTTTCAATCACGATTGAGTGATATGCAGCTGCAAGATAAGCGTTAAGCTCATTTGATTCAATAAGGTATGCGTTCTGGAGGTTTCTAAATGCTAAGAAAGTCTTATCATCTATCATCTCTTTCACTACAAGTACATCTCTTTGCTCAAGGCCATTTACAAATGCCAAAGCATCTTTTGTTTTACCTGATTCAACTGTGATGTTATCTACTACAAAAAGTCTTTCATTTGCTGCCATCTCTGCTAGTGCATGATAAAGTGCAAGTTTCTTTTGCTTTTTGTTTACTTTTTGATCATAGTTTCTGTTTGTGCTTGGTCCAAATGCAACACCACCACCAACAAAGATAGGTGATCTCAATGAACCTGCTCTCGCACGTCCGCCACCTTTTTGAGCCCATGGCTTCTTACCACCACCACGTACTTGAGATCTTGTTTTAGTCGTTGCCGTGTTAGCTCTAAGACCAGCCGCATACGATTTACAATAAAGGTAAAGGTTATGTGGGTGAACTTCCAAAAATGCTTTTGGAAGGTCTGTTGTTTTAATTACTGTTGTGTTACTCATTTAACAATCCTTACCAATCCTCTAGCCCCATTGTGACCAGGAATTGAACCTTTTAATACTAAGATGCCGTTTTCAGCATCAAATGACATAACGTCATTTTTAACAGTAACTTGTGTGTTACCATATTGTCCAGGCATTTTCTTACCTTTCATTACACGACCAGGCCATTCAGCATTACCGATTGAACCGATACGTCTACCCATTCTGTGACCGTGTGAACCAGGTCCACCGCCAAAGTTGTGACGTTTCATACCACCGGTAAAACCTCTACCCTTAGTGTTAAGAGCAGTCTTTACTACTGCAGTTTCAGCCAATATAGCTGTACTTAAATCGCCAGCTTCAGTACCTTCAGCCACTTCGATAGTCATAAACTTGTTAAACTCTTTAGATACAGCAAATTTAGTCTGTTGACCTTCAATGCTCTTATTAAGTTTTTTACTTGAGTTATATGCAACAAGTGCCTTACCGTCTTCTTTCACTTCACAAACTTTCGTTTCAATGACTTTAAGAAGCGTAACTGGAACACTTGGTACATCAACAGTTCTGCTCATGCCAATTTTTTCTATAATAAATTCCATTTCCTACTCCTACTTGTCCATTGATCTGATTTCAACTTCAATTTCAGGTGCTAGATCCAACTTCATAAGTGAATCAATAGTATCTGAAGTAGCCGAAACGATGTCGATCATTCTTCCGTGAATCCTGATCTCAAACTGCTCACGTGCGTCTTTGTTGACGTGTGGTGATTTGAGAACCGTATAACGCTTAAGTTTAGTTGGCATTGGAATTGGCCCTCTAATCTCTGCACCGGTACGTTTAACTGCATCTATAATAGCAGCAACTGATCTGTCTAGAACACGATGATCATAAGCTTTAAGCTTTAATCTAATTTTTTCCATATTTACCCTTTAAAGAACTCGTTAGCTTAGGTGCCTACACACGGGGTTTGAACCCCCTAACATAAATTTAGGAACGCGAATTATACCAAAAGTTTTTTAAAGGTGCAATACTTTTTAGTCTAAAAGTGCTACAATGTTGAAAAATGTTTCCTTTAAATAAGGAAACATATCATATGGATAGTCATGGAATTACTCGAATATTATCAAAATCAACGCTTTTCAACCGAAAATTATGTCCCAAGAAAATGTCAATTGCCTCTTAACGGAGACATTAACCTCCATGGAGTGCGTGGTGCAGGCAAGACGACCATCATTCTTGATCTGATACATGAAGCAGATCAAGATAGTACCCTATATATAGATCTAGAAGATCCCAATCTCATCTTCAATGCACTCACTACTCTGTCACTACAACGGTACATAGACCGTGAGGGAATTACCCTGCTCATACTTGACCATTACAGTGAGAGCTATCTTTCCTCTTTCCCAAAGGTAGAGAGGCTTTTCGTCCTCTCACGCATGCCTCTTGATAACAAAGAGCTTAACCCTGTTGAGCTTTTTCCTTTAGACTATGAAGAATTTCTTGCTTTTGAGAGCAATACTTCTCAGAGCAGTGGCTTTAACCACTTCTTGCGTTCTGGCACTTTGCCCATGATTGCAAGGTCACAGAAAACAAATACACAAGCAATGAAAACTTTTTTACTAAGTTCCTTCGATGAAAATGAGGAAAAACTGCTTCTTATCCTGGCACAACACCATACCAAACATCTCACTACCCACCAGATATATTCTTTTTCAAAAGAGAAGTTTAAAGTTTCCAAAGACTGGCTCTATAAAACGATGAAACGCTTTACTCAGGAAAAGCTCGTTTTGTTCATAAACGACCGGTACCAGAAGTCTGGTAAAAAAATGCTGCTTTTTGACTTTGCCTTCGCCAAATACCTCACCATAGGGCAACCTTTCATCATACAGTTTGATACTATGATAGCCTTAGCACTTGTAAAACACCACATTAATGTAGAAACGTTAGGCATACATGGATACATAACAGCAAAAGATGAACTCATCATCCCTGCTCCATTTGAGAGCGAAGAGAGCCTTTGGGTAAAGTCTCAAAACAAGTTTTCGATCTACAAAAAGTACGGCATTAAAAAAGTAACCATAGTCACTGTAGCCAATACCTATGAATACGACATCGAAAGACTACACTTTGAAGCCTTGCCCTTTGATGAGTGGAGTATTGTAAATGAGGAAGAATAAAGGCCTAACTTAAGCAAGCTTTAGTTAAAATTCCCATGCCTCTTTTCAGACCTGTGCAATGGTACTGAGAGACAATGGGTCAGGATGGGAACATAGCAGCCCACCTTTCTTTACTGTGTGCCGCAGATATCTGGGGAGGGGTGTTAATACTATAAAGAGTATTTTTCGAGCAAAGCACGAAAAACAAACTTCAGCAGTTGGCTCACGTGACTAATCACGTTTTAAAATTGCAGACTAACAAATTATCTTCAAATAATTAATCAAACTACTTTCGTTGCAAAGCAACAGCTTTAGTGAGATGAATTGAAAGATTAGCTTTGCTAATTTTCAAGAAGATATTGATCAAACAATGATAGAGAGGTGGCCGAGTGGTCGAAGGCGCACGACTGGAACTCGTGTATGGGGCAACTCATCGAGGGTTCGAATCCCTTCCTCTCTGCCATAAAATCATGAACACTGCTGTAGCAGGACTTCCAACAATTAAAAATCGTCACTGTGCCCAAATATAACTATTTTGAAAATGTTTGAATGTTGGCAAAACTGTAAAAGTCTCATTCTATGGTTATTAGCGATATCATTTCAACATTTTAATATTTAACTGCTTCTTGGTGACTTCATTCTATTGACTGCATATATAAATTTCTTTAAATTCTTATAATGAGCTATCTTTTTCTAACAGTATGGTTTCCGGTGTTGACCCATTACAGAGAAAAACACGGTTACGTCCTTCATTTTTAGCCCGATAAAGTGCCATATCTGCACGTTTGACTAGATCCTCTACATTTGCGACCTCGTGGGTATACGCTGATACTCCGATACTGACTGTAATGCGCACCTCTGTAATTCCTTTTTCTGCATTCGCAGGTACCATGATGCAATCTTCGATCTTTTGACGTATTCGTTCTGCCAGATCAAGTGCATGCTTAGCGTCTGTCAAAGGGCAGACAATCATTATCTCTTCTCCTCCATAACGTGCTACATGATCCGTCTCTCGGACTAACTCCAGCATAAGCGTTCCAAGGTTTTTCAAAACCTTATCTCCGATGTCGTGTCCATAAGTATCGTTGACTTTTTTAAAGAAGTCAACATCGAGCATAAGAATTGATAAGGGAATCGTGTAGCGTTTCGCTTTTGAGAATTCAGCATCAAGTATTCGACTGAGATGACGGCGGTTAAATATCCCCATAAGCGGGTCGGTTATGTTCTCGATCTCCAAAGTATAGATACGTTTGATATCTCTGGTGGTCTGCAAGAAAAGAGTGCTGGTGAACAAAACAAAGAGTGATCCAAAGAAGAAAATATAGGGAACGATTACATTTTCAGAAAATTCATCATCATGATGGTGTTGCTGCGCATAATACAGATAACCAATAATAAAAAAGAAGATCATGGCTATCAGTATACCCCACCATTTTCTAAAGTTTCCAGAGGGAAGTTCCCGCATCAATTTAAAAATAGGGGAAAGTGAGAGAATCAGTATAAGGCTTCCTGCTATATCAAGGTTACCAATCAAAAACTCGGACATTCTATTCATCGTTTTTCTTCTTTTTAATACTTAGATTTATGTTATTATATAATAAGGTACCATAAATATGTCAAAAAAATGTCAAGTGGGCAGTGGCAGTCATTAAAATAAATTAATCACGTTTATTGCTGGACCTAAAATTTATCAAAAAAAGGCATTTTATAGTATACTCATATCACTATACTAAATATCAAGGTTACCTATGAAAAAACTATCTCTACTTCTCTCTATTGTCGTACTTCTTTTCTTAAGTGCATGTACATCACCTGGTCTTTCAGGGAAAACGGTTAAAAAAGAGTACTATACCGGTGGTCAGATACGTTCTGAATTCATTATGAATGATGATAGTGGCCAAAATGGTCTTCTTAAGAAATATGGGTACAGTGGACATATTACCTCCATAACACATATACTCAATGGTGTGCCCAATGGTACCGAGACAGGATATGATGAAAAAGGTCGTCTGCTTTGGAAGTCAAACTATGTGAACGGGAAGAAAGAGGGTATACAAGAAGCATACTACCCAAATGGTGATGTAATGGTATCTTATACATATAAGAATGGTGTAAAACACGGTCCTGCACAAACGTACGATAAAGATGGTTCTATCCACAGAAGAGTGATATATAGCCATGGTAGAATCTCTAACTAATCTTACGCCATGAGTCTTTTACCTCACTATATACATATCGTTAATCCAAAACTTAAACACATATATCTTACATTTGACAACGAGGGGAACCTCGTCATAAAATCGCCTAAAGTACCTCAGCGAAAGATAGAACAACTTTTACTTAAAAAGGCTTCATGGATAAACAACTCAAGAGAAAAGTTTCAACAAAAAAAAGGGAAATCTTTAGACTTCTCACGAGCCTTAGAGTTGTATTTTATGGGTGAAGCATACCCCCTCACCTTAACGCGTCATAGTAAGAAAAAAGTAAAACTTGATTTTGATGGAGACAAATTTACGTTGTTTTACCATACCTATGATGAAAAACTCTTTCACTCACATGTAGACCGTTTCTATAAAAAGGAAGCTCAGAAGCTCATTCCTTTTCATGTGGAATTCTGGGCAGAGAAGATGAGTCTTGCTCCTGCAAATCTATGCTTTCGTAAGACCAAACGGCAATGGGGAAGCTGTAGTGGGAAAAATATATTGAGCTTTAACACGATGATGATGAAACTGCCGCAAGATGTGATACAATACATCATTATTCATGAGTTAGCCCATATCAAGCATAAACATCATCAAAAATCTTTTTGGCAAGAGGTTGAAGACTTTTTACCTGACTATAAAATACAGGTAAGCGAACTAAAAACTTATACGACCTAATCATTACAATATAAGGAGTCTATTATCGATTCATTTTATCTTCTAGCTTTTATGCTTATCATCCTTTTGGGATCTGTATTTGTTTACATTTACTACCTTAAAGAAAAAAAAGAACAGCTAGATGCAATCAAACGGGGATTTTGCCCCAAGTGTCATCAAAAATGCATCGAACTCACAGACCAAAGATCTAGCGGATGTTCTGGACCAAAATTACTCTCTTTTGAATGTTTAGAGTGTGGATATACCAATAGCTTTGCTGTAGAAAATAGTAGTAGTTGTGGCACCGGTAGCTGCAAGTAGTTGACTCCTAAGCTTTTTCATGCTATAACATCTTACAAAACAGTCATCTTGCTGCAAGCAGTTGCATGAGCCAATTGCCAAGTTATCGAAGTGTACACCTTCAGGTGTAGCATAGTATCAACATAGTTTCTTGGGCTTTGCTCAAAAACATCCCAATAATCAAAAAAGGCATTTAATGAAATTTGGTACCTCATCTTTAGACTTTTCTATACTCCCTTACCAGGAAGGTGTTAACCCTCCCGTGACCAAACCCAACCCTGCATTTTTAACAGACATCACAGAAGAAGGCATGCGTGCTTTAGTCGATAGCTTTTACATGGGTCTCTTCGAAAGTCCTATCAAAGAGATATTTCCAACAGACAAAGAAGCGATGAAAAAAGCAGGACAAACCTCTGCAGACTTCTTCATACAGATTTGCGGAGGAACCCCCTATTTCAACCAAAACCGTGGTGCACCGCAAATGAGAAAAAGACATGCCCCTTTTCCTATCACGCCTAACGCAAGACTACATTGGCTTGTGACATTTGAAGAAGCACTGCAACCCATCATAGAGCAGAAGTTAAGTTCTAAAGAAAATATACAAAGCTTTTGGAATTACCTCAATGTCTTCTCACAATGGATGATCAACACTCAAGAGGGTTCTTAAAACCTCTTTACCCGTCTATGACAATAAGGCGTGGTTCCCTTATGTTCATAATAATCCTGATGATACTCTTCTGCTCTGTAAAAAGGTGCTTTGTTTCTAACCTTTGTGGCTATTTTAAACCCTTTTCTTTCCAATACTTTTATCAATCTTTCAATCGTTTCACGTTCTTTTTTACTACTGATAAATATAGCAGAGAGATATTGACTTCCTATGTCTGGCCCTTGTCCATCTACCTGCGTAGGATCGTGTATCTCGAAAAAAGTTTTCGCTAAGGTTTCGTAAGAGACTTTAGCCGGGTCGTATACTACTTCAACGGTCTCCAAGTGTCCTGTATTTTTGCGTACAACATCATAATACCCTGGGTTTTTCAGATGCCCTCCCATAAAACCGGAAGTCACTTCTTTTACCCCCTCAATCTTTTCAAGATAATACTCCACTCCCCAAAAACATCCTCCCGCAAAATAGGCTTTTTTTAATGTTGTAGTTTGGGCTTTCTTTTTTTGAAAATTGAGAGAGACGGAGTTCACACAGTGACGTACATTTTTAGCGGTAAGTCCTTCGCCTTTAAAAACATGTCCCATATGCGCACCACAATTGGCACAAACGATCTCTATACGTCTACCATCGGGATCTGGTACTTCTTTGATGGCTCCGAGAATAGCATCATCAAAACTTGGCCAACCGCAGTGAGAGTCAAATTTATCTGTAGATTTATAGAGAGGATTACCACATACTTTACAAGTATAGATACCATCATCTTTGGTATGTACATATTTACCCGAGAACGCACGTTCTGTACCTTTATCTATGAGCACATGTTTTTCAAACGTAGTGAGGTTGTTTAATGTTGCTGTCCATGGTTTCAAATCTTCTGCAACGACGAATGTCATACCCAGCATCAGTAGCATCAATAATATTTTTTGCATTGCTTACCCTTTAAGTTTTTAGAACTATAGGTAAACAATGTGTAATTTTGATGTACTAATCTCTAATAATCGCATATTTACCAGAGCCCAAAAAGACAATAGCCAGTGCACTCAACATATAGAACATAGGTACTTCTACCGCCCAGGCACCATGTGTTCCTAGTTTAAACAATGATCCGGCCTGAGTAAAGTAGATAGCGACTGCCATATTTACTACCATCACTCCTGCCCAAAATCTACTTTTCCATCCTAAAATTAAAAAGAGCGGTGCGAGTATCTCTCCCACATATACACCGTAGGCTAAAGCCTCAGGTAATCCATGTACTCGCATAATACCTTTGATAAATGCTATACCATGCAATGCTTTATCGATACCATGAAAAAGCATCATTCCTCCAAGCATGAAACGTAATACTAGTTTACCTATATTGTCTGCCATATTAAAATCCTTATGTATAAAAGTATGTGATTATAACAAATATTTTGAGAGATTATTGATTTTGTAAAGTTTATTGATTAAAGTTAGTGGCCGGGAGAGGGGGATTCGAACCCCCGGAGGTATAACCCTCACCGGTTTTCAAGACCGGCACATTCGACCACTCTGACATCTCCCGACATTTGAAGAATAGAATTCTATCTAAAGATAGATAAAAGCTAGTTTATATAATGGAGGAGCCACCCGGATTTGAACCGGGGATAGCAGCTTTGCAGGCTGCGGCCTTACCACTTGGCGATGGCTCCACAAAAACACATGAACAGTTTCTTCTTTCTTTTCAATAAGACCTCTGAACCGTTAGGGGAAGCTTTAGTGAGATGCACCCCAAGGGTATTTCCTATGGGCAACTGAAAGATTGGCTTTGCCAATTTTCAAGAAGAATTGTTAGTGGTACCCGGAGCCGGACTTGAACCGGCACGGTCACAATGACCGGGGGATTTTAAGTCCCCTGTGTCTACCATTCCACCACCCGGGCATTTTGGTACCATTCATATATTAAAATGTTAATTACTTATGGAGCGGGCGAAGGGAATCGAACCCTCTACCCCAACCTTGGCAAGGTTATGCTCTACCGATGAGCTACGCCCGCAAATCCATACCGCTCTTAAGGTTTAGCTTAAAATTGGAGTGCGATTATAGCTAAAAAAGTTTTTAATGTAAAGAGAAATTAAAGCTTTTAGCTTGAGAAGAAGATTTTTTATGATTTTTAGAGTTTCATCTGCTATAATCCCTTAAATAACTAAAATATACATATAAAGGATTTCCCATGAGAAGTGATGAAATAAAACAGGGTTTTAGTAGAGCTCCCCATAGAAGTCTACTCCGTGCAACCGGTGTCAAAGATGAAGATTTTGAAAAACCGTTCATCGGTGTTGCGAACTCATTTATAGAGATAATCCCAGGGCATTTTTTCCTCAACAAGGTAGCTGAAGTCATTAAAGCCGAGATACGTGCAAATGGTTGTGTGCCGTTTGAGTTCAATACTATCGGTGTCGATGATGGTATCGCTATGGGACATGACGGTATGCTTTACTCTCTTCCTAGTCGTGAAATTATCGCCAACTCTATAGAGACCGTTATGAATGCCCATAAACTTGATGCCATGATAGCTATACCTAACTGCGACAAGATCGTTCCGGGGATGATCATGGGTGCTCTACGTGTTGATGTACCTACCGTATTTATCTCTGGAGGTCCAATGCAAAAAGGATATACAAAAGATGGTACGCCTATTGACCTCGCAAGTGCATTTGAAGCAGTAGGGAAACATGAAGCCGGTGACATTACAGATGAAGAACTTCTTGACATCGAATGTAATGCTTGTCCAAGTGGTGGCTCTTGTTCAGGAATGTTCACAGCAAACTCAATGAATACACTTATGGAAGCCATGGGTATTGCCCTTCCGGGAAATGGTACTATTCTTGCATTGACCCCTGAGAGAACAAAGCTTTATAAGCAAGCAGCCAAACGCATTTGTGAGATAGCAAAGTCTGATGCAGCTACACGTGAAAAATACCGTATGCGAAATATTTTAAATGAAAATGCCGTACGTAATGCCTTTGCAGTAGATATGGCAATGGGTGGAAGTTCAAATACTGTTCTTCATATGCTTGCCATTGCAAAAGAAGCCGAGGTGGACTTCAATCTTGAAGATGTCAATGCTATCTCTAAGCGTGTATCTCACATTGCAAAAATATCACCATCATTGTCTACGGTTCATATGGAAGACATTGACAAAGCAGGTGGTGTTAATGCCGTAATGCATGAGATGATGAAACGAGGCGATAATATTTTGTTTGACAATCTATCTGTCACAGGGGAAACACTTTATGAGAAAGTCAAAGATGCTAAGATCTTGGATACAAACATCATCCATACGATAGACGACCCTTACTCTGAAGTAGGTGGATTAGCTATCCTTTATGGTAATCTCGCAGAACAAGGTGCCGTGATTAAGACAGCGGGTATTACAGGAGACAGGGTCTTTACGGGGACTGCTGTCTGCTTTAACTCTCAGGATGAAGCGATCAAAGGCATACTTAATGGTAAAGTAAAAGCGGGTAATGTCGTGGTAATCCGATATGAAGGTCCGCGTGGTGGTCCTGGTATGCAAGAGATGCTTAGTCCTACAAGTCTTATCATGGGTATGGGGTTAGGTGACAAAGTCGCCCTGATTACTGATGGAAGATTTTCCGGAGCAACCAGAGGTGCATGTATTGGGCATATAAGCCCTGAGGCTGCCGAGGGAGGGATGATAGGATTACTTGAAGATGGCGATGAGATCCATATCGATGTAGACAATTATATCTTGGAAGCAAAACTTACATTTGAAGAAATCGCAAAACGAAAAGATGATTTTGTACCTATAGTAAAACCATTAAAAAGTAAATGGTTAAGACAATATAGAGCGTTGGTGACAAATGCAAGTTTCGGAGCTGTGCTAGAAGCAGAATAAAGAAGAATGAGGAGGAGAACCTCCTCTGTATAAAATGTTTACATTATGAAGGTCGTCTTGCCACTCTGTATCTATTGCTATAAAAAGTCTTACCTAAACTTGTAATCATAACCCTTTTCCCGGCTGATGAAGCATGTATGAACTTATTATTCCCTAGATAAATTCCTACATGATTCACATACCCTTTATGTCCTTTAGACGTATCAAAGAAAATAAGGTCTCCCTTTTGTAGGTTATTTCTCTTCACGTATTTCCCAAATTTTGACTGATTGATAGAAGTACGTGGAATACTAATACCATTCTTTCTATAAACATACTTTGTAAAACTGGAACAGTCATAAGTATTTTTTCTTCCACTTGCTCCCCATACATATTTTTTCCCTAATTTAGTTTTCGCTATAGATATAATCCGCTTACACTTATCTGAATTTTCATCCTTCTTGCTAACAAAAATATCACTGAACTTAAACGTACCATGATCTTCTACCTTGTTCTTTTCTAAATTAATCGTATCTTTTAAGTCAGAAACAGCTGCAACTAAATTTTTATTTGCAACTGTTTTTTTTGCTTTTGCAAATTTGATCGTTTTTGTATCTTGAGGAATTTTTAATAGTTTTCCGATTTTTAGTGTTTGTCTTTTTCTAAGAGCATTGGCTTTTCTTAGTTTTATAACAGAAGTATGATGTTTGCGTGCAATTTGAGAAAGGGTGTCACCTCTTTTTATCACATATTTTGTCAGTTTTGGAAACACATTCGCAGAAGAGACATACGCATCTGTCGGTACTTTCAATACCTTTCCGAACCTAATAACATCGCCTTTTTTAAGACCATTGAGGTGGCTCACTTTCACAATCGTCGTATGATGTTTACGCGCAATAGAAGAGAGTGTTTCCCCTTTTTCAATTATATGTTTAACTGTTTGAGTCGATCCTTCGGCTGCAATTGTAGCGAATGATAGCGCAAGTAATAAAGCATAAAGTTTTTTCATTTTTTCTCCTACGAAATTAAAATATAAGTATAAACCATCAAGGTATATACTAAAAAATATAGGGTAATTGTACCCGCATTGCGTTAATAAAAAATAAACATGAAATTAAATATACCTTAAATTTGTAGGAGACGATAAAAAGATTAATGTCAGCACCTTAACTTTTTTGTAAGGTCTTGACAATATAATCAGCCACTCTAAATGCGTTTGCATAAATTGTCCAGGTATAGGCTACCGATCCTCCTGTGGGCATAAAACTGGCATCAGCTACAAAAAGGTTCTTGACATCATGTGATTGACAATATTTGTTAAGTACAGAGGTTTTAGGGTCATTTCCAAAACGACATCCGCCTGCAACCAGATTTTGTGGTGGAGTAGAAGAGACAGCAGAATAAATATTTTTTGCACCCATTTCTTTAAGTATTTTCTCACACTTCTCGGCGATATAATTTCCTACTTTCAGATCTTGTGGGTGCCCTTCTAAACGTAATTTACCTACTGGCATACCAAACTTGTCTTTATGCGTAGGGTCTAGCGTGACAAAACAGTCATCGTTAGGGAGCCAGTCATTAAACACTTCAAAACGAATACTTTTTTGTTCGGTAAAACGTGAGACAACACGTTCACCCAAATCTTTACCCCACACCAGCTTTCCCTTTTCATAACCATTTTTACGTGCACGTGTAATGATGTTTTGATGTTCAAACATAAACTCTACCGAGCCACCTTTAAATGTCCCATCCCACCAATGATCAACAAAATACCAGTCCAAGATGGAACGATTGATAAAAAGTCCTGTTTTCATCAAGTCTTCAAACTTGATGTGTTTCAAAGAGTCCTTATGGAGTTCTCCTTGACCCGAACCCCCACCCGAGAAGATAAGGTTTTTACCAAGCTCTCCACTACTGTTTCCTAATCCTTCAGGATGATATTCATTGGCGGAATTGAGTAAAAGTCTTGCACTTTCATGTGCTTGTGCAGCAACAACAAACATCTTTCCTTCAACTTTTCTCTCTTTACCTGTAATAGTGTCAACTACCACTGCATGATTAACCTCATCCTTAGTCTCTGTATGTAAATACTTCACATAAGTGTTGCTCATCAAGGTAAGGTTACCTGTAGCAAGTGCAGGCTTTATAAGCGCTTCTCTGGAGCTGCCTTTTGCTCCGGAACTGCAACCATAACTTCCACAGAGATTTGAGTAATAACAGGCATCCCGTCCGGGTTTGTCTCTTGAGAGAACGGCTCTTGCTGTGACAAGAGGGGTGATGTCAAGTGCTTGACAGCTCTTGTCAAAAAGCTTTACCGCTGCATTTTCTTTTGTTGGGGGCTGTGTAAAATCTGCTGTACTACGCGGTGGCGCAAAAGGATGTTGCTCCACCTTACCGGAAATCCCTACTAACTCTTCTGTTAAAGTATAGTAGGGTTCCATGTCGTCATAAGAGATGGGCCAATCCACCACATTGGCTCCCTTTATCTCTCCATACTTACTTTTAAGTCTAAAATCATCAGGGTGTAGCCGGTGTAACATCCCAGACATCAAGTTAGAAGAGCCGCCCACAATATTACCGTTCCAAAAACTCCAACCAGATTCATACGTAGGGGTAGCCACCCATTTTCCCTCTACTTTTTCCTCTATCGTATGATACTCATCAAATAAATTAGGGGTGACCAAATCTCTTCTACTGTAGGCTAATTCATCTTTAGAGAACTCTTCGCGCTTAATCAGTCGACCCTTTTCTAAGACTGCCACCTTGTAGCCTGCTTGACATAAAGTATAAGCCACGGCTCCGCCACTTGCTCCTGAGCCTATTATGACCACATCATAAATACTCATATTTCTATATACCTTGTTTTTGGTCTGGGAAATCCACCATAAGAAGACAGCGATTTCCATCCCGCTTCTTTAATGTTTGAGCCATAGATAGGGTCAGAAAATAACCCTTCCATCGTTAATGTCATCATCCGCGACAACCAACTACTACCATAATTTGTCTCTTCATAGGCACGTAAAGTCATTTCCTTCTCTCTGTGTGTCATGGACGTAAACTCTTTTTTTTTCCGCTTTTCTAATTCTTTTGCCCCTTCAAGCACAAAAGCTTTGATGTCTTTATCAAAACTCTTATGCATCATGGTTTCAAACAAGAACTTTGTAACGTTCATGGATCTAGCAGAGGGAAGTTTACTCCCCTCTGGGAACAGATGTTCCTGCACTGCCGAGAGTGTCTGTTCTAACTTTTTGAATGTCTTCTCAAAATCACTGACTCCGCTTGCCTGGATATAGGGAGAGAGTCCAAGAATAGAACCTAGTAGTAGAAATTTTCTTCTCTTCATTGATATCTCTTTACATTGCTTTTTTCTAATTATAATTATATTCTGTGTACTTTAGGTGCAATACACTTTACACGGTTTGCATATTATACTACGAACTGTCAAAAAATATTAGGAGATACGTATGAAAAAAATCATTTTTAGTTTGTTGGTAGCTTTGGCACTAAGTGCCTTGATTGGATGTACAAATAATAATGCAATTGACAGAACAAGCATGGGCTGTAATTAGTAAATGTAGTGCGACAAATAATACTCAATCACTCCTTCTCCCCTCTATTCAAAGAACTTTTATTCTATAGGGTTTTCTCTATGGAATAAACTTATGATATACTACTCCACTAAATTATTTAAAAGGCTTTATTTTGATAAAAAAAATATTTATTTTTCTACTTATATTATTAACATTATTGGGTATTGGATCTTATGTACTTTACACTGAGGGCGCATTTCAAAGCAAAGAAGACATTTACACAAACACAGGAGCTACAATGAAATGTGAAGCTGGCAAATGTGGGACTTCTATGGAAAAAGCGGATATACCTGCACAAAAATATGGCGATAACTAGCATGTTTACTTCCTCCTCTTTTTTTAAGAGAGGATTCTTCTTTTTCATCATTTAATACACACACACTACACATCTTTCCTGCTATGCTTACACTGTAACAACAAACATATAGTATATAAAGGAGTTACAGATGCTTAAAAAGATATACCCTTTAACAAAAAACATATTAAGCCATGGGCAAAGCGTTTCTTTGCTTTTCGCTCGACTTGCAGTTGCCTATGGTTTTTATGAGCCTGCAATGCAAAAGTGGTCAGATATTTCTAGTATTGCTGACTGGTTTGGATCTATAGGTATTCCTTTCCCTACTTTAAATGCCTACTTGGCCGCCACTACTGAATTATTGGGGGTTGTGTTATTGACTTTAGGGCTCTTTACAAGACTCATTTCTTTACCGCTTATAGTTGTGATGGTTGTTGCCATTACTACTGTGCATTTAGCACATGGCTTTTCTGCGGGAGACAATGGATTTGAAATTCCTCTATACTACATGTTGTTTTTAGCCCTCTTTGCTTCACTAGGAGCCGGAAAATTTAGTTTAGACCACCTTCTCTTTGGTGAAGAACAATAATCAAAAGGATATATAAAATGAAAAAACTACTCAACTCGGGACTCTTGCTCATAGGTGCAGCAGCACTCACACTTACATTGGCTACGGCTGAAGACATGATGGACAATGCTGGCAAATGCGGAAACTCCACAAAAGGCATGATGGATAATAGCGGCAAATGTGGAAACTCCACAAAAGGCATGAAAGACATGATGGACAATAGCGGCAAAGGTGGAGCAGCTATGGAAAAAAAGGAAGCGCCAAAATCTGCACCGGCTAAAGGTAAATGTGGCCAAGGCAAATGTGGAGGATAATCTACCCATAATACTTCTTCTTTAAACTCCTATATCTTAAGATATAGGAGTTTAATCTTTCTTTTATGAATCATTGTATAATGTATCTATTAATTAAAAAGGATACCTATGCGATACCTACTTATAACTCTCCTTATGTTACTCTCTTTAACTGGCTGCGAATATAAAGACCAACAATCCAAAGATCAGGCTAAGCATGATGCTCAAATAGCACAGCAAGCCAGAGCAGAATTACTTGCAGAGCAAGTAGCCAAAAAAGCGCGAGAAAATAACGATACCCAAAAAAAAGAAAATATTAAACTTACCAAGATGGGCATCCATATGAAAGATGGAACCATCACGATAGATACAAACAAGACAAAAGACTTTTTTAACGACTTGGGCAAAAAAATGGACCTCCAAATGAAAAAAATTTCTGATGATATGGAAAAAGGAATCATTGAGACAAAAAAAGCGGGTATCGAAATGAATAAGGAGCATATCCATATTGATCTCAATAAAACACAAAATCTCCTTGAAGAATGGGGTAAGAAAATACAGCTCTACATGGAATAATTTGATGATATGGAAAAAAATTTAGATACAAATAATACAGATAAAGGAAAAGAGTGCAGCAGATAGATATGAATTCAGATGAATTTCAAGCAGAACTAGAGAAAACATGGACATTTGTAGACAAGGTCAATAATCAATTTGGTTTTGTTCTCAACCCAATTGATGATGTAAACGAAGGTGTTGCTATGGGCCTTGCACGCAACAAGATGATTTATGGTAAAAGATTTTGTCCCTGTTTTATGGTTACAGGAGAAACAAAAGAAGAACAAAAGGCAGCAGACAATCGTATCTGTCCATGTAAACCTGCTCTTGAAAAAGAGATCCCAGAAGATGGTACTTGCCACTGCGGCATATTCTGTACCCCCGAGTATGCACAAGCGCAAGCGAAACATGATGAGATAGAAGAAGTTGTACATCAGCACTCTGGCGGTCTCACAAAAGAACAAGCAGAAGTTCTTCTCAAAGAAGAGCAGATTGACGGAGATGAGCTTGAATCACTGATAGAAGCAAGAAACCTAGGGATGATAAACTTTTCACTAGTTGATACAAGAGAGTTCATGGAGTTCCAAATGGGACACATTGTCGGGACAGACACCCTTGTACCCACATCACAATTCTATGCTAAAGTAGAAGAAGAACTTGCAGGTCAAAAAGAGGAAGCAATTATCGTTTACTGCCATTCAGGAAGCCGAAGCTACCAGGTACAACACGCTATGAAAACACTAGGTTTCGAAAAAGTAAGCAACCTACGTCCGGGTATCATAGGATTTTCAGGAGAAATACAAAAAGGCTAGTCTCTAAAATACCTATCTGAGAGGAAATTCTTTCCTCCTCACACAAAAAGAGGAAGCTCTCACCCCTCAAACAAATCAAAACTACAATCATATCCATCAGCCCACGACAGTTTTTCCGTTTTTTCTTTTTTGGTTACTTTTGTTTCTTTTTTGTCGCAGTACAAAAAGAAAAAAGTGACAGAGGAAACTCAATCTAAATTCAATTTAACAATAAAATAATTAGGGGGGAAATATTTAAAAAGGGGATGAGGAGCCGAAACTCCTCAAAAGATAGTTCTGGTACTAACTGCCGACATCTTGTTTGCTAAAGCAAAAAAGATGCTACAAATTATTTAGCAAGTGCTACTTTAGAAGCATCAGCTACTTTTGTAAAGCTTTCAGGAGAATTCATTGCCATATCAGCAAGAATTTTTCTGTCAAGTTCGATATTTGCAAGTTTAAGACCATGCATGAATGTTGAATAGTTCAACCCATTCAATCTTGTCGCTGCATTGATACGAATGATCCAGAGTCTTCTGAAATCTCTCTTTTTTTGTCTTCTATCTCTGTAAGCATATACTAATGAACGCTCGAGTTGCTCTTTCGCTTTTCTGAAGTGTTTTCTTCTACCGCTATAGAACCCTTTAGCTTGTTTTAATAGTTTTCTGTGTCTTCTAGCTCTTACGACACCTGTTTTTGCTCTCATGGTTATCCTTTACCTTATACTTGTACTGTAACTTTTTAAAAGTCAGTTTTAGTAGGTGTCAAACATTATCTCTGTTTGAACTTGCCCCTTGTCGGGGGAATTTATCTAAATCAAAAGGTGATTAGTTAATCATCTCTTTAATGTTTTTAGCATCTACGCCATCCACATATTTAGGACTTCTCATACTTCTATGGTGACCACCGTCAACCTTAGAGAGAATGTGGCTTCTGAATGCCGTTCCTCTTTTGATTTTGCCGCTTTTTTTAATTCTAAAACGCTTAACAGCGCCTTTTACACTTTTCATTTTTGGCATATGCTTACTCCCTTTGTTTATTATAGAACGTTTTTTGAGCAAAGCCCAAAAAACCACGCTAACGCTAAGTTTACTTTAGCAGCTATCTCATACGATTCTCGTATTTTCTATTTGATTTTCACTACAGCCAAGTAGTAGAAAATGGGACGGTATTATACCCAGATTTTATAAAAGATTTCTAAAATCATTTATTGTCACTTCTCTAACCCTATTTGTGCTAAAATCTAACCATTAAAAAAAGGCTGGTCAAGTAGTGGATATAATTACAGAAATACTTTCACAAAAGAAAAAACTCCTTACTGAAATATACTTTGATCTACAGCTTTATTTTGAAGAAAAATATGGAAAAGATGCTCTAGTATTAATAGAAATTGGCACTTTTTTTGAAGTGTATGAAGTTAACAATGATCATCTTAAGGTGGGTAAAGCCAAAGAAATAGCTGAACTTCTTAACATCCAGCTTACGCGTAAAAGTAAAGCGGTGCTTGAAAACTCGATTTCAAATCCTTTACTTGCCGGGGTACCGGCTGTTTCTTTAGCCCGATATCTCTCAAGACTCATAGCTACTAAAAAATATACCATTATCGTCGTCAAGCAAAAAGGAGAGATGCCAAATATCAAACGCTATGTGTCAAACATCATATCTCCGGGTACAAACTTTGAATACCTAAGTGAACCCAGCGAGAACAACATCGTCTCTTTACTCATAGATGAAAATGTAGGTATCTTCTCTGTAGGTTATGCGGCCATAGATGTGAGTACCGGAAAAACCATTTGTAATGAAATACACTCCACCCGCGATGACAAAACATATGCTCTAGATGAAGCCTTTAATCTTTTACAAACCTATACTACTTCAGAGGTTATCATCACGCTTGACAGTAAAGAGACAGATAAAGCGTGGATAGTGCACTATTTGGAACTCGAGTCACTCCATTACTCTCTCAACACAAAACGCTTTAAAATACAATTCCAAAACGAGCTCTTTACCCGTATATTTAACATCAACTCTTTTCTTTCCAGTATTGAATTTCTAGACCTTGAACGACATCCGTATACTACAGAGTCTTTGGCTGTGTTGATTGACTTCATCATCGAGCATGATGAGAGTATTATAGAGAAGATGAACAAGCCACAATTCTTGGGAAATAACCGTTACATGTACATCGGCAACAACGCCATGGAACAACTTTCCGTCATCTCACGTGATCCTTCTGACGTTACACTGCTTGATCTTATAGATAAAACGTCTACTGCTTTTGGGAAACGACTTCTCAATCCTGTCTGCGATAAAGAATTACTTGAGAAACGCTATAACCTTACAGAACTTTTACTGCCAAGTATTAATCGTTTTGAGACGCACTTGAAGCAAATATATGACCTTGAACGGATTACAAGACGTATCAAACTCCGTAAACTACATCCTGTAGAACTTACTTATATTGCTATGTCTTTAGAAGCTATTTTAAAACTTCTAGAAGATGCTCAAAGTAATGGTCTTGAGATAGATGACACTCTTCATGATGAAACACAAGAAATGCTTAAAGTCTTACATCACACTTTTGAGCTGGATATCTGTGCGAAATTTCGCATAGAACAGATAAATGACAACCTTTTTAAAGATGGTATCTACCCTGCTATTGACAGCATTATCAAGATACAGCAAAAAGAAGTAGATAAAATGGAAGATGTTGCTACCCATGTTGAATCACTCTTTGAAAAAGACAAACTCTTTACGGGTACGACCAAATATGCTACCGTGGGTTATTTGGAAAGTGAGGGGTATTTTCTAAACCTGACGAAAAGCCGCTTTACGCTTATAGAAAAGTCTCTCAAAGACTCTTTTGTGACTATTGACAAGCGGCATCACTTTTTTAAAGACTTTCACTATAAATACTTGAAAAATGCAGTCAAGGTACAGGCCCCTCTTTTCGAAGAGATTACAAGGAACTATGAAACATCACAAATCAAACTTGTTTCACTGGTCAAACAACGCTATGTAGAAAGTCTTGATCTGCTTAAAAACAGGTTCTCATTACTGCTTGACAAACTCATAGTCTTTATATCCAACATAGATGTCGCTATTTCCAATGCCAAATGTAGCAAAAGCATGAACCTTTCCCGTCCACTCATAGAAGAAGGTAATTTTTATGAAGCGACTGCCCTGCGTCATCCCATTATAGAATCAAATGATGAAAGAGGTATCTATGTCCCTAATGATATTTTCTTAGGCGCGAACAATGGTACCACTCACAATCACATCACCCTCAATGCTAGTGATGGTGAAGATGTTTTAGGTACACTTTTATATGGTATAAATTCTTCCGGGAAATCCTCTTTAATGAAAAGTATAGGTCTCTCCGTTGTCATGGCGCAGGCAGGTTTTTTGTGCCGGCTGTGGAACTTCGTTTTGGTCTCTATGACAAACTCTTTACCCGTATAGTTTCACAAGACAACCTATACAAAGGGCTGTCAACATTCGCAGTAGAAATGTTGGAACTTAAAAATATTTTTAATCGTGCAGGAGAACGCTCTTTAGTCTTAGGTGACGAGATAAGCCAAGGCACAGAAACAGAATCTGCTCTTGCCATCGTTTCAAGCGCTATTTTAAGGCTTATCTCACTCAAGTCAACCTTTATCTTTGCCACGCACTTACACCAGCTAGGAAGCATTCCACAGTTGCAAAACCTGAAACATCTCATCTTCTTGCATTTGGGCATCAAGTATGATGAAAGTAAAGATACACTCATTTATAACCGTGTATTACAGCTAGGTAGGGGAGACAGTCTTTATGGGCTGGAGTTTGCCAAGTCATTACATATGGATAATGATTTTCTACAAATGGCACAGACCATACGAGAAAACCTGAACCATTGTGGCAGTGACATTAAGAAACTACGCAAACAAAAAAGTAGTAAATATAACAAACATCTTTACCTAAGTAAGTGTTCCTTGTGTGAAGAGAGTGTAGAGGATGTCCATCATATCGCCGAACAGAAGAATGCCAATCAGGAAGGTCAGATAGACCACTTCCATAAAAACCATAAATACAACCTCATTCCTTTATGTAAAAGACATCATAATTTAGTACATGAAGGAAAGATTAATATATCTGGATTTGTGATGACGAGCGAGGGATTGAAATTGCATTATGAGATCAAAGACAACTAAATTAAACCAAATTGGGTTAGAGCGCATGAGGGTTTGACAGAGATTAGATACTGTACTTATATTGTACAGCTTTCAAATCTCTGTCGCAAGATTCGGCGCGATAAACCTATTTTTATTTTTTAAGTGGTGTTACATACATATTGATGAAACGACCTTCTTGATGTGGTCTACTTTCTAAATTTCCTACGTCTTCAAGCATAGGCCAAACACGATTGAGAACATCTACACCCCATTCAGGGTTTGCCATCTCACGTCCTCTTAGGAATACACGTAACTTGACGTGTTTCCCTTGCTCCAAGAATTCTCTAGCATGTTTAACTTTGTAGTTGATGTCATTATCGGCGATCTTACAAGAAAACTTTACCTCTTTAACATCTATGATCTTTTGGTTCTTTCTTGCTTCTTTTTTCTTCTTTTCAAGTTCGTACTTGTGCTTTCCGTAATCCATGATTTTAGCAACAGGAGGTTTTGCATCTGGTGACATAAGTACAAGGTCCAAACCTTTCTCTTCTGCTATTTGCATCGCTTCATCTCGTGAGAGGATACCAAACTGTTCGCCATCATCACCTAGTACTCTAAGCTCATTGATTCTAATATCATCGTTCATGATGGTATCGTCAGCTTTTTTTCTGCCTCTGTTTCTATCGTGTTGTTTACTCAAATTTTACCTTCTTGAAGTTGTTGTGTTAATTTTACCATAAATTCGTCTTGAGTAAGATTATACTGTTCTTTTGCTCTTCTGTCACGGATTGCGACTGTTTTATTTGCTATTTCTTCATCACCAATGATGACTACGTACGGCACACGCTGCTTTTCTGCATTACGTACACGTTTGTTAAGAGAGTCATTCTTGTCATACACATCTGCATCGATATCTGCAAAAAGGAGCTCAGCTTTAAGTTTATTCGCATATGCCACGTGACTTTCTGCGATAGGAACAAAGATTACCTGTACTGGTGACAAGAAGAAAGGAAACTCTCCTGCATAGTGCTCAGTCAAGATAGCGATGAAGCGCTCAAATGAACCCAAGATAGCTCTGTGTATCATCACTGGATTATGACGTTCATTGTCTTCACCTACATACTCTGCATCAAAACGTGAGGGGAGGTTAAAATCAACCTGTACTGTACCACACTGCCATTTACGGCCAAGTGCATCAGTGATTTTCACATCGATTTTAGGTCCGTAAAATGCTCCGCCACCTTCATCTAGAGTGTAAGGCAAATTGTTTTCAGTCAAGGCATCTTTAATGCCTTGTGTTGCCAACTCCCATACAGCATCATCACCAATTGCTTTTTCCGGTTTGGTCGCAACTTCCATCGTATAGTCAAATTTAAAGAGCTTCATTACCGCATCAACAAATTCAACCACTTCTAAAATTACCGATTTTATCTGGTCTGGTGTACAGAAAATATGTGCATCATCTTGAGCAAATTCACGTACCCTCAGTAAGCCGTGAAGTACCCCTGATTTTTCATGTCTATGCACCGTTCCATATTCATAATAACGTAAAGGCAAATCTCTATAGCTTTTTCCTGAAGCTTTAAAAATCTGAATATGCCCGATACAGTTCATCGGTTTTAGTCCATATTCCTGATCGTCCGCTGTAGTAAGGTACATGTTTTCACCATAACAGGCGAAATGTCCTGAAGTGTGCCACATCTGAGACTTAAGTATCTCTGGACCACGTACAGGTTCATACCCTCTCATACGGTGTGCTTTATGCAAGATAGCTTCAAGCTTGTTTCTCAGTCTTGCACCTTTTGGTAACCAAAAAGGAAGTCCTGCTCCTGCTTCCTCATTGAACATGAAAAGTTCCATTTCGCTACCAATTTTTCTATGGTCACGTTTTTTGGCTTCTTCGAGCATAAATAAATGTGCTTTAAGTGCTTCTTTGTCTGCAAAAGCTATACCGTAGATACGTGTAAGCATTTCGGCATTTTCATCGCCGCCAAGGTATGCCCCTGCTACACGCGTAAGCTTGAAGTTATGTAAAAAACGAAGGGCGGGAACATGAGGTCCACGACATAAATCTTCAAAGTCACCTTGCTTGTAGATAGACATCGTATCATCTTCGATGCGAGACATCACTTTTTGTTTTAAGTCATCGTTTGCGAACTTTTCTAAAGCTTCGGATTTACTCATCTCGTACTTTTCTATCTTGTACTTTTTCTTGATGAGTTCTTTCATCTTCTTTTCGATGGTCTTGAGATCTTCTTCCCCTATCTTTTCATCGACTCTAAAGTCATAGTAGAAACCTTCATCTACCACAGGACCAACAAAGAACTGTGAGTTAGGGTAAAGTTCTTTGATCGCCTGTGCCATAAGGTGTGCCGTAGAGTGACGTACTATCTCCAAAGACGCTTCAGAGTTGTCATACTCTATAGGTGTCGCTGTACAGTTCTCCCCTGCACTCTGTGTATCAATGATATTGTCTTGGTCATCTATATAACCGATAAGATTTTCACTCAAATTAACCCTTTATGGTAAACGCAACCTACGATGTCGCGTTAAAAATGCGGCTATTATAGCTAAAAGTTGGATAAAAATAAATTAATGAAATAAAGTTGTGAAGTTAAAGGTGTAGTTTTGTGCCAAGAGATTACTTAATCGTTTAAGATTTTTATCAGTCCCATAGGAGCATATGAAGCCATTGGACCACCTGCTACCCATTTTTTCATTGCAAATTTACCTCTTAACGCATAACGACAACCATCATCTGTTTCACTGATATCCATAGAGTATTTTAATAATTTTTGGGTCTCTACTTCATTCTTATTAGCAAAATTTTTGAATAGATACTGAGTGTATATTTTAACTTTATCTTTTTCATTAAGTTTATGTGCTTGTGTAATATGCTCTATTGCACCCATAAAATAACCAAAGATCATTGGGTGCTTACTCTTATCATCAAGTAAAAATGGATTATTCATTTTAGGCATTGCGAGAGATGCTTCTGTGAACCTATCTAATTCTTCATAGATCTTTTCATAAGGTACTGTATCTTTTTTTTTCAAAAAGTCAAACAATCCCATATAACCCCTTTAATTTAACTTGGCGAAAATACTATAGCATAAAAATGTCAGAATAATGTCAAATTACACAGGACATATCAGTATTTGAAGTTACGAAAAGGTTTAGGAAATATAGGTTTTAGGGAAGTAGATACTGGTGCTCGATACAAGATTCGAACTTGTGACCACCTCCATGTCATGGAGGCACTCTACCGCTGAGTTAATCGAGCAAATGTTTTATCATATAACTACCATTCAAGGAAGTACTCTCCCACTGAGTTACACAATCACAGCTAATTATAGGGTGAAAGTATAACCAACAGATACTTAAAAATGAGGCGAGTTAGTCTTGGCAGACCCAAGCACTCTCTGAGCAGAGTTTATCGAGATATCCGCTCGCTTCACTTTTGCCTGAAATTAATGCTTTTTTCAAGTTATCATAAGCTTTCATTTTGTCATGAGTGATACCTTCTCCCCAAGCATATAGCACAGCAACATTGACCTGGGCAGAATTATCACCCATGCCTGCTGCTTTTTGGAAAAGTTCAAATGCTTTTTTCTGGTCTTTGGCTACGCCTTTGCCCTCCATATATAATGAGGCAAGATTGTTATAGGCTTGCATAATACCTGCTTCCACTGCTTTTTCGTACCAGTATCTTGCTTTTTCATACCCATGTGCATCCGCTTCTCCAGCAGTATGATACAGTTGTCCCAAGTTATACTGCGCTGGACCGTTCCCTTGTTTTGCAGCTTTTTCATACCACTTTTGTGCTTTGGTTAAATCTTTCTGTACCCCTTTACCGTTCGCATAAATTAGTCCGACATTATACTGTGCTTTTGCATCATCTTTTTTAGCCAATGTATAAAAAGTATTAAGCGCTTTGATGTAACCACCCTTGTTGTAGTCTTCTACTGCCTGATTAAATTCATTGGCAAACATACTCAAAGTAGTGATGATAAAAACAAATATATATTTCATAACTTCCTCTTTTATATCAAAGTTTCAGCAACAAACGTCTGAGTCACCTTGCCACCAAATCTGTAGACACCGTCTTCATAACTCACATAAAGTTCATCTCCGCTTTTAGGATGCACTTTGACTTTATCAGAGACTTTACCCTCTTTATGGTTACGTATGAAACACGCTACCATACCTGTTCCGCATGCCAATGTTTCATCTTCAACGCCACGTTCGTATGTACGCACATACATCACATCATTCTTAACAGTACAGATATTTACATTACAATTATACTTGTGACGCAAGGTTCGTGCTTCTTCTATGTTAAAGTCATCTATATTGTCTCTCACTGCTACAAGATGGGGCACACCGGAATTGATGAGCCACCATCGTTCACCATACTCTTCTATATTCTCACTGATGATCTCAGGCAGGGTCATGTCGCTCACTACATAGAGTCCATTGATAGTTGCACGTATCACGCCTGCACCGGTTAAGAACTCTGCTTTGTTGTCTTTAGCAATGCCTTTCTCCAATGCAAAGTGTGCTACCGCTCTACTTGCATTACCACACATATCTGCACGACTTCCATCAGCATTATAAAATTCCCATTCAAAATCATATTCAGAGTGAGGTAAAACCACAACCAAACCATCTGCACCCACACCATTTTGTCTATGACACAGTTTTTTCGCAAGTGCGGATCTGTCTGCTTTTTTTTGTGCTACAAACATGACAAAATCATTGCCATTGCCTGAATACTTAGTCACTGTCATTGAGTATCTCCTCTTTCACGCGTTCACATTCTTTTTCTAATTGTGTAAGTGTACCACTATTATCTATAACATAGCTAGCCCGCCTGCGTTTTTCTTCTACAGGTATTTGTGTATGAATTCGATTGAGCGCTTCCTCTTCACTGTGACCATCGCGGTCCATAAGGCGTTCATGTTGTTGTTCTTTTGTCGTACAGACCACTAAAGATTTTTCTATAGGATACCGTTCATTCTCAAAGAAAAGAGGGATATCAATAAAGTAGGGTTTTCCCAATGCATCCTGCTGAGAAGAGAGTCGTTCAATCTCGTGATAAATAAGAGGGTGCAGTAAATCTTCAAGCATTTTACGTTTACTGCTATCTGAAAAGACAATGGCCCCTAAGGCTTTTCTGTCTACTTTGCCTTCTTTCACTACCTCTTTATCAAACAATTCAGCGATGGTTTCATGCTGTTCCTCGAGTATCTGATGCGCTATTTTATCGGCATCTATAATATGAAACCCATAAGAAGCCAGAAGTGCTACAACCGAACTTTTCCCCGTGGCAATACTTCCCGTAAGGGCAATAGCATGCTTAAATATCATTACCATTTTCTATAAGATTGAAGCTGCATATCGTCATAGCCGTAAATATCATTTCTAAACTGCAGTACTCCCTCATAATCCACATAGGCAGTCAAATAAATGACGTCCACAGGGACTTTTTTCGTTAAGTTAAAGTATGCTCGTTTCTTTCCTTTGAGCCTTTCTTGCGATTTCTCAAAATCAACCGTGTCATTAAAAGTAGAGAATGTTTTCAACAATTCTATGGGCTGTGACAAACGGATACAGCCATGACTGAACGCCCTTACATTTTGGTTAAAAAGACTTTTTGCTGGCGTGTCATGCATATAGACTGAAAATTGATTTGGAAACAAAAACTTTACTTTTCCTAAAGCATTTCCTTTCCCCGGTACTTGTGCAAAACGATATGGCATCGTTTTGCTGTAACGGTATTGACCCCAATTTATAGAACCACCACTCACTTTTTTTGCATCTTCTCCCCAGCCTGCATGTATCTCTATGCGCTTTTTTGCCATAGCATTATGATTTTTGAGCAGCTTTGGGATCATCTCTTTTTGGATAATACTCTTAGGTATATTCCAGTATGGGTTAATCACAATTGTCTGTACCGTGTTAGAGAAGACCGGTGTCGGGTTCTTTCTTTTCCCCGTAATCACTTTCATCTGTAGACGCAGGGCCTTGTCTTCTTCAAAAAAGAATGTAAATGCAGGGATATTGATCATAATATGCCGTTTGTTATTACGTTCATGGAGCCATTTTATACGATCAAGGTTTAAACGTATCTGTTCTATACGTTTTTCTATCGGGACATTGAGAGCGGCTATGGTCTTTTTGCCTACAATCCCTTTATCCACCAATCCATGGCGTTTTTGAAAATGAACTACTGCCTCTGTTAAACATGCATCATAGACATTTGCTTCTTTACTGATACACGTTCCGTAGTCTCCCGTTATACGAAGCCTCTCTCTTAATAATGGCACCACATCATGGGATTCACCTGGTTTCAATGTCCCTTCAAGAGACACAGTTTCCCATCCCCCATTTTTTTGCATTTTCAAGTACTTGATAAGTGATTCTCGAAGTTCTTTGTAATGATATTCTTTGGGTTCTGCCTGTGCAAACAGAGCAGATAAGCTACCGTTTAGTGCTGCATTTTCAATAAGAGAAATGGGGCCGAATTTTGGTTTATAGGTTACCCATCCTGCATGGATACCTACTGCTTTTAAATTATAGAGTCTGTCTTTAAATGCACCCCAGTTTATACTCCCATATAAAGCATAATCTGCATAGCCCTTATAGAGCTGTGAAATTTTAAATTCGAGATCTACTTTTTGTGACAGTGTGCCGTTTGAGGCATAAATATCTTGGGCTTTTTGTTGCAAAAGAACAGCATCCTGATAGAGTTTTGAAGTAGCTTCTAGGGTTTTATCTTCTTCTATTTGTCTAAAAAGTTCTTTGCTAAAAGTAGAGACGGACTCCTCATCTATCCATACAGGTACAAAGAAAAGACGGGTATATAATTGTTTTAAAAAACTATCTTTGGGTTGCGTTTTCAATGAATTGATCATCACTGTCGATGCAACTTCGTGAAATTCAAAATTTGTATTGGCCTTTGCACCCTGCGTGAATAAAAAAGCAGAAATAAGCCCAAGGCCTATGCATAAATGTCTTACTTTATGTTTTATTCTTATCATTATTTTCCATTTCATCATTAATTAATTCAAGAGTATATCAAAAAATAGTATCAAAATCATTTATCTCTTTCATACAAGAGATAAAGTTAAAAACTATAATTTGCAAAAACTCTTAGATAGTGTCGCCCCTGCCTGCACTCCACAATAAGGTGCTGTTTCAAGATGAAGTTTTAGACCCAATGTAGCCTCGTCTCTTGTGTCCTCATCACTTTTTAATTATCTATTTGTTCTATTTCTATCTTACCTGCTTCATCTGCACGTAGCGCGATGAGCGTTGAACCCACTTCTATCTCCATAGTTTGCTTAGCAATGGAACATCCCTTTATAAGCAGTGTTTCACCACGCATCACACCAAAAGAAGTCAATCTGTCTTTTAATGCTTTGTCTGCATGAATCTTAACGATCTCTGCTTTGTCACCTTTATGTAAATCACTCAATACCATCTCAACCTCCTGTAATCATTAGCGTCGTATGATACGCTACAAAACTTAGTGTCCACGCCGTAGTCGAGGTCATAAAGAACAGATAGACCAGATACTTCCACCCTCCTGCTTCCCTGGCAAATACCATGGATGCAGCCAAACAAGGCAAATAGATCATCACAAATACGATAAATGCAATAGCCGAAGCGAAAGGAATATTTGCTTTTATCTGTGCCGTGAGTCCCTCATTTCTTTCATCTACCTCATCACCCAGTGCATAAAGTACACCCAGTGTAGATACAACGACTTCTTTGGCTGCCAGTCCCGCCTCCAGTGCTACCGCCATACGCCAGTCAAAACCAAGTGGTGCAAAAAATGGTTCTGACGCATGTCCTATCTGTCCCAAATAACTCTGTTCAAGTAGTGCTAAAGAGAGATCGTTACCCAGTTGACTTTTTGCCTCATCTGTTGATGCTTGAGCTATCTTTGTTTCATACTGTACTTCAATCTCACTATTTTTAGGATAATTACTTGCAAACCAGATAAATATAGAAGCCGCCAAAATAAACGTTCCTGCTTTTTTGAGGTAAGACTTCGCCTGACCATACACTGTGTGCCAAATAAGCTTGAGTGACGGCATACGATATTTTGGCATTTCCATTACAAATGGTTCATCTTCACCTTTGAAAACAAACATTTTAAGCACCTTGGCTGCAATCAGTCCCAAAATAGCCCCTGAGATATAGATAATGAACAAAATATTTCCCGCTTGTTCTTCTGCAAAAAATGCCCCTGCAAAAAGTACATAAATAGGCAGTCTTGCTCCACAACTCATAAACCCTATGATAAAAAGCGTAATGAGTCTGTCTTTTTCATTTTTAAGAGTACGTGCAGCCATATATGCGGGTACAGAACACCCAAATCCTGTTACCAGAGGGATGAAGCTTTTACCATGCAGTCCAAATTTATGGAAAAAACCATCCAGTAAAAAAGCTACCCGGCTCATGTATCCTGTAGTCTCAAGCAAGGCAATGCCCACAAAGAGGATGAGAATATTAGGCAAAAACATCACTACTGCGCCTACCCCTGCTATCATTCCATCTGCGACAAGTGAGCCTAACTCACCTTCCCCCAATACGAATTTAACCTGTTCACCAAGCCATCCGAAAGCCGCATCGATGTAGTCCATAGGGACGGAACCTAGTTCAAAGGTAAGCTGAAACAGAGCCCACATAAAAAACAAAAAGAGAGGGATGCCCAAAATTTTGTTAATGAGAAGATTATCTATCTTTTGTGTGAGGCTTTTGGCTTTCATCCCTGTGACAGACATGACTTCCATCTTTGCACCTTTTGCAAAAGCAAAATGTTCATCCGCAAAGAGCTCATCTAAGTCTTTGGTGTTATTGTGCAGATAAAGATGATTGAGCCCTTCTCTTATGATAGGAAGTAACTCTATCCAGATAGGTTCATCGTGCATTTTTTTATACACATCTACATTTTCCTGTAACAATCTTACTGCCAATTGACGATAAGGAAGTGTACTTTTATACTTTTTTTCTTTTAAAAATGTAACAATGGAGTCTATCTCTTCTTCTATAGGATCACTATAGATGACTTTTGCACCCGTCTCCTCAGATTCATACACTTCAATGATCGCTGCTTTAAGCGCCTCAATACCTGTTTTTTTTGATGCGGAAGTTTTTATACAAGGTACACCAAGTATAGCTGAGAGTTGTTTCTCATCTATGCTTAACCCTTCCTTTTGTGCTTCATCATCCATATTAAGTGCTACAACCACTTTTTTACCCGTCTCAAGTAATTGTGTCGTAAACAACAAATTTCTTTGAAGATTTGTAGAGTCTACTACATTGACTATGACATCATACTCATCACTTTGCAAAAAGCTTTTCGTCACTTTCTCTTCTATAGTGTATTCAGTTAAAGAGTATGCACCGGGGAGATCAATGATATGTACTTCATAGTCTTTACAGCTAACTTCATCACAGATCTTAAATTCTACTTCTGTTTTATCTACCGTTACCCCTGAAAAGTTACCTACTTTAAGTGCGGCATTGGATATAGCATTAATCAGTGAACTTTTCCCTACGTTGGGTTGTCCTGCCAGGGCAATGGTTATTTTTTCCACATGGTTTCCTTATGGAGTATTATAATTTATATAAATGATAATTATTATCACTTAACTGAATTTGGTGAAGTATAGTCTACCTTTTCTTAAAGAAGCGTTAAATTGAGAGTAATTATCAATAAAATAATTACTCTTTTAAAATTTCAAACTTCTCAAAAACTCTCCTACTTTTCCACCAAGTACTTTTTCAATCTTGTCTTGTATTTTATCATCTATTTTATCTTTAAATAATGCAGAGGTATCAATGGTTACCTTTGGATCATCTACTGTCCCTTTGATCTTCCCGTTCACAGTATATTTTTCATAAACAAATTTGAACTTGGCCGTATTGATGTTGTTACTTTTATTGACCCTACCATCAGTGATATCAATGCTGCTTCTTGTTCCTTTTGCATGAAGCGTGTACTCAGTGATCTTGCCTTTAATATCCGCATGGAATTTGGTAGAAGAAAAAATAACGCGTGCCGGGTCTTTGCCTATCACCATTTTTATCGTATTGGTTGTAGAACTTGGTTTTATCTGAAAGGAGGCGATATCAAGATCCACTATGCCTGATTTCTGTTTAAGGTTATACTTCCCTTTTCCGAAAGCTTGTCCTAGAAAATTTTTCTTATGCCCCAGTATCCCCAAAATATTTTCCAGTGGTACGTTGCTAATCGCAGTACTAAGCTCATCTCCGACAAGAGTATAGTCTATTTTGCCTCCAAGTGTGGTGGTCTGTCCTGTCACGGTGAGTACCTTCTCTTTAGACAGCCCACCCCTTAGAACAAGAGGACCATAAAGTTTTTTATCTATTACTTTATGAAGTTCTATTAAGCTTGGGATATCCAGAGTATAGGCACTTTTAAAAGTCTTGTTCTCTGTGTCAACCACCATGTTATCAAGAGAAATATTCCCCAAAGAAGTCTTCATTTTTGTATTTATGTATCCTTTACCCTCTTTAAACGTACCTGAAGTATCTACTGCAATGTTTACTTTTAACGCATCCCCTATCAGCTTTTCCATTTCATTAGGCTCTGTCACAAGATTGCTACTTTTAAGCGTAAATGTCCCCTCTGCTGGGTCAAGGTTTGTTAAAACTATTTGACTGTCAATCGTTCCCTTAACGTACACAGGTACACCGGCTAATGCCTGTATCTTCTCGATAAACAATTGCGAAGCATCTACTTTTGCTGTTTTACTATCATAAGAAAAGTCTACCTTGTTACCCAGACCTTTCGTTACTCCGGAAATGCTGAGCCTGTCTGTAAACTTAAGTTGCCCTTCTGCGCTGACGGATCTACCTTTAACCACTTGTGTTTTAGAGATCAATGATTTCACATCATGCAACAATAACGCATAGTGAGAGACCAATATTTTCTCTTTAAGATCATACTCTAAGTCCGTAAATGTCACATCTGCCAACGTTGAATGCACTGTGACATTTGCTGTGAGCTTTTTATCGGCTACTTTTCCTTTGGACTCTACTGTAAATGAATTCTTCTCAGGGATTGGATACCGAGATATTTTTTCTATGGCCTTGTGCGTTAATATCCCTTTGTCTATGCGTAATTCGTATGTTCCTGAATCTTTGATCTTGTCATCCAGCACAACCGTACCGCTTAGTTCACCTTTTGCATAGTCAGGCTGTTTTAGTAAAGGCAAAAGCTTCTCCAGTGCAAGTTTCTCAAAGGTTACCTTAACCGTTTTATCTACAGAAAAACGAAGTTCTCCTCCTAAAGAGTTACTTATGCCTGTGACCTGTACCTTTTTATCTTCCGCTACAACTTTTCCCTCTAATTTTAAAAGTCCGGCCAATTTGTTTTGTGTCAATATACGCATATCATTCACATCTAAACTATACGCTGCTGTCAATTTCTTAGAATCCATATTCACTAAAGTATTTTTGATATGCAAGATAAATAAATTACTTTGTACATCTCCTACCAGTTTGACATTTTTCCCTTCCATCTTTGCATCTATCGTTCCGTTGACATAGCTTTCTTCAGGAAGCGTATATTCATAAAGTTTCTGCACTAATTGACGATTAAAATACGCTTTGTTTAACACGATATGCCCATATCCGCTTGCCGTATCTTCCCCTATATCTGGCATATTTATCTCTATGTCTATCTTCCCTTGCGCCAAAGCAGGTTGTCCCGAGAGCTGTAGCACTTCTGCCAATTGTGCACCTTTCATGTTGACTAGAATTTTCTGAGGGTTGTTGTCTATGATGCTTAACCGGTAGTCTACCTTGGCATCCAAGGCTGTACCTTTGCCATCAATGTAGATATCTTCAGAAACACCTTTAAAATTTCCTTTAATCTCAGTTTCTCTTAACTTTCTGTCTTCATAGATAAAATTCTTGGCAGAGATATGGTAGATACCCTCAAATGACTGATCCCATAAATTATAATGGGACACTACACTTACAAGGGCTTGCTTATTGATAAGGAAATCTAAATTTGAGATACCAGAGCCCAGTGTAAAGGTTTTGACTTCAACCGGCAAGCCTATCCTCTCTTCCAATTCTTGCTTGATATAGGGTTTTAACATATCGTTACCCGTTTGACTAAAAAAGAAAAGAGAAAGGCCCGATATCATGAGCGACATAAACAATAAAATCGAAAGTGTTAATATAAGTAATTTTTTCATACTTTATTATACTAAAATAAACATATAAGTGTTAGAATATCTCCATGCATTTTACATTTGGTTCACCATACCTATTGGTTCTACTTTTACTGTTACCTTGTTTTCTCTGGTGTAAAGAGTATAGTAAACCCTACTATTTTCCTAAGTTGTCATGGATAACAAGACAAAGTCTTCTTTTAAGTTGGGAACCATGGCTGAAAATGGCATTGTTTACGCTCATGGTCTTTGCACTTGCAAAACCTTTTGTCTATGATGCAAGTTCCAATCAACATAAAAAAGGGCGTGACCTCATCCTGGCTATTGATGCGAGCGGATCTATGGGACAGAGCGGCTTTAACGTAAAAGATCAATTTAAAACCAAATATGAAATAACCACAGCACTTTCCCGGGACTTCATCAAAAAACGTTTTGATGACAACATGGGAGTTGTCGTCTTTGGTACCTTTGCTTACACCGCTTCACCTCTTACTTATGATCTGGAATCACTCTCTTATCTGCTTGAAATGACCAATGTCGGACTTGCCGGTGAAAGTACTGCTTTAGGTGATGCCATCATGCAGTCCATCCGTACCCTCTCTTTTGGTGAGGCCCAAAGTAAAGCCATTATCTTACTCACGGACGGGTACCATAACGCAGGACAGACCTCACCCAAAGAGGCTGTTAAAAAAGCCAAAGACTTAGGTATAAAAATCTATACCATAGGTATAGGTAAGAAGTCAGATTATGATGTAGCCCTGCTTGAGACCATCTCTAAGAAAAGTGGTGCTAAAAGTTACGCCGCTTCTTCTTCAGAAGCCCTCTCTAAAATATACGAAGAGATAAATGCGCTCGAACCCAGTGCGATAAGAAGTGAAAGCTACCTCAATCAAAGACTGCTTATCCTTTACCCTTTAGTGCTGGTGTTTATATTACTTTTACTTTGGGTACTCAGTACAAAAAGGAGTGAGCAATGACACTTCTCTACCCAAGTTTTTTATGGTTGCTTCTTCCTTTGGCTTTGCTTTTATGGGGTAGCTCTCGTAAATTGATGCATTTGGTACACCTTGTCATTCTCATGCTTATCGTACTGGCACTCTGCCGTCCTGTACAAGAAGAAGCTTTGCAGGAAACAAGCATAGAGGCAAAAGACATCATCATTGCACTTGATGTTTCGTATTCTATGAAGGCTACTGACATAACCCCTACACGCTACGACTTTGCAAAGGAAACCATATCTGCATTACTTCAGGAGAATCCTGCTGACAACATTATGCTTATTGCATTTACAACAAATCCTTTACTGCTCTCTCCTCCTACCACAGATCATGCACTCATAAACGTTGCACTTCAAAATCTCAATCCGGAGTTCATACTAACAAAAGGGACATCACTAAAAAAGCTCTTTACAAAACTCGCTTCTGTCAATAAGAGACATAAAAACCTTATCCTTATGACCGATGGGGGGGAAGAAAATGATGTAGAAACATTGACAACTTTAGTAGAACAATCTGATATTTCACTCATCACTTTAGCGTTAGGGACTACGCAAGGCACTACCATTGACAAAAAAGACGGCAGTGCCCTGAAAGACAAGGATGGGAATTTGGTTGTCTCTCGGATCAACCCTCTTTTAAAACGTTTATCATCTTCTGTTAACGGTACGTACTTAACAGCTTCCTCAACGCCACAAATGACCGCAGAAGCACTGGGTGATGCTTTAAACACCTATGAAAAGGATACACAGAATATACAAAAAATGCAACGTCATTACCTGGATCTTTACCAACTCCCTTTACTTTTTGCACTGCTTTTATTTCTTATCGTGCATACACGTGCAGTCAAATATCTTATCATTATCTTAACCTTTTTTGGTTTTCAGGCACAGGCATCTTTGATTGATGACTATCATCTTCATAAAGCCTATGACACATACAAGGCAAATGATTTCAATGGAACTAAACTAGCGTTAAAGAGCATCCATACCCCCTCCTTGCAAAGTCAAATCACTCTGGGTAATGTCTACTATAAAATGAGAGCATTTAAAAAAGCCATACAAACCTATAAGTCTATTCGTTCTACTTCAACACAGATCAAACAACAACTCTACTATAACATCGCCAATGCATATGTACAGCTGGAGTCCTACAGTGAAGCTAAAGTTTATTATACTAAAGTATTAGAACTTGGCGTGGATGAGGATGCAAAACATAACTTAGCGCTTATAGCACTTTTAAAAGATAAAAAGAGCGCCTCTTTAGGTATGGCACACCCAAAATCACAAAATGCTGCATCTAGCAAAAGCGAAGCAGAAGAAGAAAAAAAAGACCAAACAAGAAATGAGGATCAATCTAGCTCAGGTTCGGGGAGTGGTGGGGAGAGTAAATCTGAGAAGAAGCCAGAAAAAAACAAACTTTTAAATGATGAAACAGCATCCCCACATCCTCTAGGCTCAAAAGTGTATGAACTCATCAACAAAGGATACGTACGTGAAACTCAACCTTGGTAAAGTACTCTTTTTGATACTTTTATGTATCACTGCACTCGACGCAGAGGATTTTGTGTATGATATGCATACCAATACACAAACTCCCTACCTCAAAGAGTCTGTACTCCTAAGTGTAGATATAAACCAAAGTAATCCTGATGTGGTACTTTTTTTTCATTTCAACATCGCAAACAGTGACGCATATGATGTAGAACAGATAGATTCTTCGCAAGACTATACTTTGCATAAAACTAAGATACACTATCTCTATGTCTTGCATCCTCTCAAATCTGGTGATATCAATATCACGTTTAACCTCATCAAAAGAATCACCAATGATGCAAGTGTAGCCAATCTTTCCTCTGGAGATAGAGATGACTTTAGTAAGCTGAAAACTGTTGATAAACCAATCCCTATTCCTTCTATCACCCTTCATGTTAAACCTCTAAAAAAAGAGATACAACTTATAGGTGATTTTAAACTCACTTACCATATGAAAACAACTAAAGCCCAAGCTTATGAGCCTATACCTATGGAAATAATATTAGAAGGAGAGGGGTATCCTCCAATCATTGAAGATATCATTCCACAAGAAACGAATATAACACTCTTTACACATAAACCTGTGGTGAGCAAAGTAACAAGTTCTCAAGGTATCAAATATAAAGTTGCTTACAGTATGGCTATCTCGTCTAATGAAAATTTTACCCTGCCTCAAATAGACTTTAAAGCTTTTAATCCTCGTGAAAACAAGTCTTATGTACTCAGTATCCCTCCACAAAACTTTACTATTACTCCGGTAAATTATCAAACTTTACTTGACAAAACAGACAGACCTAAACCTTTGACAAATGACTTCTCCTGGCTACAGACACTCTTGGGCTATACAGTGGTATTTTCTGCGGGGTATCTCACCGCATTGAGTTGGAAATGGAAAAAGAAGCATAGCCCAAAAGAGAAACATCCACTCATCCAAAAGATACAAAACTGTAAAGATGAAAAAGCTTTACTGCAAGTGCTTATGGCAGCAGACAGTAAGAATTTTACTTCAAGCATAGAGAAACTGGAAGCTTCTTTATATGGAAATGGTAAAATCAATTTGAATAAAGTCAAACAAGACTTGATGGAGGAACTGATATGAATAAACAAATAGACAAACTCAAAAAAGAACTACGTAAAGCTGTCATAGGACAAGAAACCATGATAGAGGGTTTGCTCATAGGCCTGCTTTGTAATGGACATATACTTGTAGAAGGTGTACCCGGACTTGCGAAGACTACCACTATTAATGCACTGTCACGGGCTATAGGATTGGACTCTAAGCGTATACAGTTCACCCCTGATCTTTTGCCTTCCGATATCATCGGTGCACAGATTTACAATCCGCAAGACCACAGCTTCAGCATTAAAAAAGGTCCTCTTTTTACGAATCTACTCTTAGCCGATGAAATCAACCGTGCTCCTGCCAAAGTGCAGTCTGCTCTACTTGAAGTCATGCAGGAGAGACAAGTAACCATCGCTGAAGAGACGTTTAAACTTGACAGTCCGTTTCTTGTCATGGCAACACAAAACCCCATAGAACAAGAGGGAGTCTATGCACTTCCAGAAGCACAACTCGATAGATTTATGATGAAAATTCTTGTACACCACAACAGTGAAGCAGAAGAGCTAGAGATCATGCGTAAAGCTGCAAGTAAAGGTTTCGGTGAAGTTCAAGCTGTACTTAGCATAGAAGAACTACACGCACTCCAAGCAGGATTAAACAAAATTCACATAGATGAAGAACTGGAACACTACATAGTACAAATCATTGCGGCTACAAGAGACCCAGCCAGATTTGGGCTAGAGAGCATTGCTGAAAATATTATGTTTGGGGCAAGTCCAAGAGCATCTATAGATCTATACAAAGCATCCAAAGCGAAAGCCTTTTTGAGGGGTAATGATTTTGTCAGTCCTGCAGATATAGGATATGTTGTCCACAATGTACTTCGTCACCGTATTGTCCTTTCTTATGAGGCTAGAGCCAAAGGCGTGAGTACGGACGAAATTATCTCTACCATCATTGAGACTTTACCGATACCCTAATGAATACAGCCAAAAACTCCCATCAATGGAAAGCCCTCCAGCTCAAAGCCAGACATCAAGTCTACACTTTACTAAGCGGACACAACCTCTCCAAACTCCATGGAGAAGGGTATGACTTTTCAGAATTGCGAGAGTATCAGATGGGTGATGACATCCGTAAGATAAACTGGACCATCACTGCAAAGCTTGGAAAACCCTACATAAAAGAGTTACACGCCAACCGTGAACTCTCGATCGTTGTTGGTACTTTAATGGACGGAAGCCTCTATTTTGGAACAGGAAACACTAAACAAAAGAAGCTTACTGAAGTTGCCACGCTCTTGGGCTATGCAGCACAGCAAAATAATGATCTGTTTACGGGGCTAACCTATACAGAGGGTAAAATCAATGCTACGCCACCTACAAAACAGTTATATCATATAGAGCAGTTCTCCAAAACTCTTTTTAATGCATCCTTATTAGGCACTAGAATTGACTATAGTACTGCCATACAAGACCTCTTCAAAAGAGTACATAAACCTTCACTTATCTTTGTACTAGGTGATTTCCTAGAAGAGGTAGATCTATCACTCCTTGCACAAAAACATGAGGTCATAGCCATACTCATCAGAGACCGAGAGGAAGAATCTCCCAAGAAGCTTGGAGAAGTTACGCTGAACGACCCACAAGATGGAGAAAAGATGGATACCTATTTTGGGAAAAAGAGTATAGAACGTTATCTTGCAAAATTAAAAGAGAATGATAACAAACTTCAAGCGCATTTTGCGCGGTATGATATTCGTTCTGTGAAAATATTTACAGAGGATGAAGTGGTAGGGAAGTTAATGGGTCTATTTAGATAAGTAAAGATATCATACAAACAACAGAAATGCAAACACCACAAATAAAACCACATGTAAAAAGCCTTCAAGGACATTGGTCTCGCCATCATTGAAGTTTACAATACTTACAAGCACTGTCAATCCTAACATTAAACCCTGCAACGGAGTAATGGCCAGTTCCAAGTCCATGCCCATATAGCGTGTCACAATAATAACAGCAGGTATCGTTAAAAGGATAGTGGCAAGAGAAGCGCCCAAAGCAATGTTGACAACGGTCTGCATACGGTTATCTAGTGCCGCGCGTACTGCCGTGATAAGTTCTGGAGCAGCAGAGATGACAGCAACACCTACAGCTCCTATGGTCAGAGGCAAGCCATAAGTCTGTAAAGTATTGCTCATAAAAATAGCCAATTCTTCAGAAAGTACCCCGATAGCAACAATTGCCAACACAAGGTTAACACTATGATACCATCCGTTTATCTTATGCACTTCACAGTGCTCTCCCTCTTCACACACCTCCTCTTCTCCTTTATATTCAAAAAAATACTTATGTGAATTTACTTGAATACGTGTAAACGTGATGTAAAGCAAGAGAAAGATCACTACATTGAACATCATATAGTTGTCTATATGCGCGGCATCTATGAAGTGCGGGACCACCATAGCGATGCCTACAGCAACAAGGAGCATCGAAAGGTACGAGTTTGAAGAGTCTACATTATAAGGCTGTTCTCCATGCTTGATACCCCCAATAATAGCTGCCAGACCTAACAATCCATTGATGTCTAACATAACGGCAGAATAAATGGTGTCACGTGCTAGCACTGGGCTATGTTCATGTATCATCATAATAACAATGATGACTATTTCTACCACCACAGCCGATATAGTTAAAATAAGTGTTCCGTAAGGCTCTCCAAACTTTTCTGCAAGCATCTCCGCATGATGTGCCACAGACATAGCTGCATATATGATCACTACAAACAAGACAGCAAACCCTATAAGATTCCCAACCGTGGTCTGTACCAAAGTATGTTCAAGATAGCTAATAATAAAATAGGTGATGATAGCCACAAAGAGGCTATACTCTTTTGAAAAATCTTTAAGAAATGGCATTATTTTAAGATATCCTCATAACTTTTATGTGCATTTAATTTGAGTAATTTGGGCTTTCCCTCTAGTCCCATGATACGTTCATCACCAGACTTATACGCTTTTTTCAAACGTTTTAGTATTTTGTCCTGTTGTTTTTCTTTAATGATTTTATGCTGTTTAAAAAACTTCTTAAGTCCTATCCAACGCTTTTCTTCCGGTTCAATACTCTCTTCAGAAATAATTTCTATGGCTTCTTCCGGCTCTTGCGACTTCTTTTGCTCTAGTTGATGGACATACAGTGTACGCATCTCATAAAATGCCTCTTTGATTAAGTCTATCTCTCCTTTTAACGTAGTAGAGATTTGTTTATTTGATTTTTTAAGATCTTTAACGGTATTTTTGAGTACGGAGATCGTCTCATCTTTAGCTTTAAGCAATGATTTATAGTCTCGGTTATCTACACTGGGGACAGAAGCGTTGGTTTGGGCTGAAGTAACTGCCTTGGGCTTTACAGTTGTTTCTTTTGCAGTATTTGTTGCTTCTTTGGCAACTGATTTGTCAATGACAATGTAAAGTTTACCCTCAACATTTTTAGCTGTCAATATTCCTCGCTTGATCTTCGCGTAGACTGCCTGTCTCGAAATACCAAGTTCTTGTGCATATTCAGCCGGCTTCATCAACTTTTCCATGTTCATCCCTATTTACAGTTTTGTCAATGATAGCATAAGTTTTATGAAAGGGTTACAGTAAAAATTCTCTACAGAAATCTCAAAAGATAAAGTATAGTTGTTAATTTACTTTTGAGTGCCGTCAAGTACGGGGACGAAGAGACACTGTTCTATGGTTTCAGAAGTGATACGTCCATTTTTCTTATAATAACGTGTGATGATATGATAATTTTCAGCTTCTTCTACCGGGGCTACCAATATACCCCCTTCGGCTAATTGCTCAAAAAGTATTTCAGGTATCTCTTTGGCCGTTGCAGAAAACAATATACGTTCAAAAGGAGCATACTGCTTCCAACCCCTTTGTCCATCGTCAAAACGTGTAATGATATTGTTCATTTCAAGGGAAGCAAAACGATTTTTTGCTTCTTTAAGAAGCTCATCGATACGCTCTATGGTAAATACACGACGACAGATCTTGCTTAGGATCGCTGCTTGATAGCCAGAGCCACACCCGACTTCAAGTACAGAATCAATGCCATCAAGTTCTAAATGTTGTGTCATTTTAGCTACCGTCAGAGGAGAAGATATCCACTGACTTGCAGCCAAAGGGAGGGCTTCAAGCTGATAAGAAAGATGTTTAAACTGCGAAGGAACAAAGGATTCTCTGTCAACGGCTAGAAATGCCTCTTTGACATGATCCTCTAATGTAAAGTGCTTCTCTATTTCTGCAACAAGATTTTGTCGCTGTCTCATTTTTATCATAAGTTTAAATACCCCATTCCCAAATAATGCAGAAATTTTATCTAAAATCTAGTTAAAAAGGCTTTTTAGCATATCCCATAGTCCCGGCTCTTCTATGCCTTTGTCTTTATTATCCATTTTTATGTATGCATCACATCCTGCTTTACTTCCCGCATCACATGCTTTTTTATAAAACATCTTCTCTGATGTTCTCTCTTTTTGAACCCCAAAACCGCCTCTGTACATAATGGCCACATTTATACAGGCATCCCCACTTCCTAGGGCACATGCCTTTTCATAAAATTCTCTTGCCAGTACATCGTTTTGCCGGATCTCTTGCCCATCTCTATACATCGTTCCCATCGCTTCACAGGCATGCTTCACCCCTCTATTACATGATTTTGCGAGGTAAGGTTTTGCTGCCTGATAGTGCTTATCTGCATAATAGTTATTTCCCAGCACATCACATGCTTTTACTTCACCATACTTGCATGCTTTACGAATGTACTCCAGCCCTAGATTTTTTTTCTCTTGGTCCTCTGCATTTTCACCCGTAGTCAATATCATACCTGCTTCATAACAGCTCTGCACATTCCCTTTGTTGCATGCCGCTATTTGCGCATCAACTTCTGCTGCATTTACGCATAAAACCCCCAGTAATAGTGTCCATATTAATTTCATTCTTTTGCTCCTCTAGTCCATCACTATATAGCGACGCATTTTTTTAATTTCTCTGAAGTCTATGCTTCCTTCTACTGCCACTGACACGTCATTCATCGTGACTTCCCCTGTAGGAGAGATAATGGAGGATGAGCCTGCCATATCTCCATCACAAGAGTTTGAAACAACGACATAACATTGATTCATCACAGCCAGTGCACGGGAAAGTACCTCTAGGTGTATTTTGCGTGCCTTCCCCCATCTTGAAGGTATAAATACCACGTCAGCACCTTCTATTTGTTCCCATAATTCTTTAAAACGTAACTCAAAACAAATAAGTATGGCATAATTTACCCCTTCTATCTCAAAAGGTTTGATCTTCTTCTTTTTTCCTTCTTTAAAATAGAGGTCTTCATCTCCAAGCTTAAAGAGTTTCACCTTATCTTGTCGGTGCATTATTTTATGCCTATGTATAACCACTGCTTGGTTAACAAAATTTTCACCCTCTTCAAGTATAAGTGTGAGCACAACGATCTGCTCATCAACCTCTTTTTTAAGCATTTTAAGTGCATTGGCCGAAAATTTTGCAGCCGTTGCCATATGTTCATAATCATGCGCTGTCAAAAACACTTCTGGTGCGACAATGATGTGTTTGTCTTGATGCTCTTTTAAATGAAAAAGCAGTGTATCAAGATTTTCCTGATAGCGTTTATGAGAGGGAGGCTGCAGAGTAACAACGTCCATTGTTTTAGGCATGTTTAACATTTAAGACCTAAAAATCATCCAAGTCCAAACTTCCTTTGGAATAGTTCGTTACATTCCCCTCAAAAAAGTTTGTCTTTTGGTCATTAAACTGTGAAAAACTATCTACCCATTTGATAGGATGTTCCACGTTATACAATTTTTCAAGTCCTACAGCATTCAATCTTTTATCTGCAAGATATTGAATATACTGCTCGATGATATTATCTGTAAGTCCGAGTATCTGTCCTTGTGTGATGTATGCTCCCCATTCAGACTCAAGCTTCACTGCAGACCTGAACATCTCATAAACATCATCTATAAGCTCTTTGGTAAAAAGCTCCGGTCTCTCTTTTTTAGTAGAGTTAATCATATTTTGAAACAACAGAAGGTGTGTCACTTCATCTCTTTGGATGAAACGTATCATCTGAGCCGTCCCAAGCATTTTATCTGAGCGTGCAAGTGTATAGAGGTATGCAAAACCGCTGTAAAAGTAAATACCTTCAAGAATTTGATTTGCGAACATCGCTTTGACAATGTTTGTGTCTGAAGGATTATTGGAAAGCTCTTCGTATACTTTTGCAATAGCATCATTTTTATGTTTGAGCTTCATATCTCTTCTCCAAAGATCATAAATCTCTTTTGAGTTTGTCGAGATACTGTCTACCATCACTGCATAACTTTGTGAGTGCAGCGCCTCTTCAAATGCCTGTCTTACTAAGATAAGGTTTACTTCCGGGGCAGTAATGAAAGGGTTCAAATTATCGATGATATTATTTGTCTGAAGTGAGTCCATGAAAATGAGTTGGGCAAGTACTTTATCGTATGCTGATTTCTCTGAATCAGTGAGGTGTTTATAATCATTCACATCACGTGTCATGTCCACTTCTTTAGGGAACCAAGTGTTATTTAACATCATCTCCCATAGATTATATGCCCACTGATATTTTATATCATTGAGTTCAAATATTCCAGTAGGGTCTCCCCCAAATATCTTGCGTTCGCCTGTTTTTTCTTTTGAATCAGGGTTATATATTCTTTTTCGTTCCATCTTTTACCTTGATAAGTTTTTTATCTATTAATTTAAACCATTATACACATTTTCGCTGATTTTTTGGCTAGACTAAGAGCATGAAAATATTAGAACAAGACAAAGTAGAACAACTGCTTCAAATCATCCAAAATAAACCTGGTCAGCGCATAGTGCATTTCTCAGAGGGGAGTCATATCTTTACTAAAACATTAAGTGAGCTCTGCAAAAGATATAACAGCCAGTATTACCTATACTGCACAAAAGATGTCTTTTACGACAAGTCCATTACAAAATATGCAGATCAACCTCATATGCATATTACAAAATTTAATCTCCATCGTCCCAGATATATGATGCAGGGCATAGAGTATGATTATCTTATATCAACGTTAGATTTTACAATAGAAGATAAAAATACATTTTTAGAAAAGTGTTATCCCATCATCACAACAGGCGGGAATATCATCATTCTAATACCAAATTCTGGATACCCTGAACGTGATGAATGGAGAGCTATCCTTGAAGAGCACTACTATGTCTCAACCAATATCATAGACGACCTCTTTGAACACTATGATGTCATTGTCTCCAAGCGTATGCATGGATGGGGGAAGTAAATAGCTCACAAACAGAATAAGCGCTTCTACAAAGCATAGTGATGACGTCCACGCACATCATTCTGCCCTCTCCCTTTTTTAAAATCGTTACTACAATAAGTAGCTTTATGGAAGTTTTATTTTTCTATCCATAGTGAAATTATATTTCAAAATCTGAGACTTGAAGCTAAAAGAAATCTTAATTTATCTAAAAAAATATTAACTGTTTTTTTGGAGTTATATTTGAAGGGAAGACCAACTATAAAACAGGCTCTTTTCAGGGGAAACATATTTGAAAAGTGGATAAGCATTTTTCGGACACGGTAACTTTTATAAGTTCTAGTTAGATTAAAGGAGGGCATTCAGACATAAAGATCAGGATGCCATATAAAGTAAAAAGTTACCTAGAAAACCATAGAGGTAAAAAAGGGAGGGAGGGTAACCCCTATGGTTTTCATGCTGCTATTATAGTCTTCTTGTGTGTAGTCATTGTGAATCCTAAAGATAAGAACAATAATAATCAGTGATGCTTGAAACTTTTCATCAAATTATCCTTTTTTTGTATAGGATTATAGTTAAATCATGTTCCTTATTGTATAATCAGAAATTGAGAGGGATTTGTATGAAAAAATTATTATATATAACAGACCAAGATGAATACATGGATCATAGTTTCATAATTCCTTTGTTTGAAACTTATTTAAATAAATATTTAACTGTAGACATTGTCTATTTTACAGAGTTTAAATCGGATTTTGAACAAAAGAGTGAGCACAGATTTACCGTACCTACAAGATACAAAAATGTACTTCTTGCTGAACTTAAAAGAAATGATGTACCCATTGACAGTTATGCATATATTCTAGTCAGAAACGATATAGATATTATGAAACATGTACTCAATGAAAAAGAAAAATACCAATATCCATACAAAACTGGATTTAGGCTTACTATTCCGAAAAGAAGAGTAAAGATCAGGTGTTGTATCGCTGAGGGGGAAGTCACCTTTATGGATACAGTGGCAGATAAGTTTAAAACCTTCAATGAAACAAAGATCATCAACATGTGTGATGCGTTTTTACCTCCTTCCCCTAGTATGCAAGAAGCATTTTTTCCTAATGTGACTACCAAAATAATTATTTGTCCACCAGGTATAGATCCAAATAGGCTTCATCCAAACATACAGCATCAAGGGGGAGAAAAAAGATTCTTTTATGCAGGAACTTTAGACAAGGTAAGAGAATTTGAAACCGTATTGGAGGCTTTTTCAAAAGTAAAAAGTGATAGTTGGAGATTAACTATTTCGACCAGAGATCCTCAATATGCACTTGAAATGGTTAGCCGATATAAAAACCTAGAGAACAATATTGAAATTCACAATGCCAAAAATAGAGATGAGCTACTTGACCTTATTGCCAAGGCAGATATAGGTGTCGCTCTTTTGCCCGACTATCCTATTTACAACACTTCAACCCCTGTGAAAATATATGATTACTATTCCTCTGCAATACCTTGTATCATGACAAATTCGGGACATACAAACAAAATCTTTACAGATTATACAGATGCCTGGTTTTGTAAGTTTGAACAAAATGATATAAAAGAAAAAATCGAATACATCATCTCTTTAAGCAAGGAATCTATTACCGACGTAGGTGTTAAGGGTCAAAAAAGATTACTAGACATAAAAAATTATGAAAAGATCGCCAAAGAGTTAGCGATAAAATTAGAGGCACTTTAAAACAACATGGAGAATCAAACAGTGAAAAATAAACATTATGATGTTTTAATCGTCGGAGGTGGTATCTCAGGGGCAGCGCTCTTTTATGAATTAGCAAAATACACAAACGTTGAGTCTCTGTGTCTGCTTGAAAAATATGAAGCCCTATCAACATTAAACTCCAAGGGGACAAGTAATTCTCAAACTATCCATGTAGGAGATATCGAGACAAACTATACACTCGAGAAAGCCAAGATTACCAAAAGAGCTGCAAAAATGATAGAGAAGTTTTGTTTGCAGTATGGGTTAGAAGATAAAATCATGTTTAAACATCAAAAGATGGCACTGGGAGTAGGAGAAAAAGAAGTGCATTTTATCGAAAATAGATACAATGAATTTAAAGAAGTATTCCCCTATCTTGAACTTTGGGATGTAGAGAAGATAAAAGAACTTGAACCAAAACTTGTCTATGCAGACAAAGAACAAACAAAAGTACGACCAGAACCTATCATCGCTATGGGAACATCTAGCCAATATACTACCGTTGACTTTGGTAAAATGTCTGAAGCCCTGGTTTCTCAAGCACAAAAAGTATCTTCTGCCACTACAGACATTTTTTACCATTCACAGGTTGAGCAGATTGAAGAAATGGAAGATAAAACCTTTAAAGTCACCACTACAAAGGGGGAAACATATACTACTAATTTTGTTGTAGCGGATGCAGGAGCACACTCACTCTTTTTAGCCCATCAGATGGGTTATGGAAAACATATGGGTTGCTTGCCTATGGCAGGCAGTTTTTACATGACTGATGGACATTTTCTCAATGGCAAAGTCTATATGGTACAGAACAACAAGCTTCCTTTTGCCGCACTTCACGGAGACCCCGACATTTTAGCACAAGGAAAAACAAGATTTGGACCAACCGCACTCATGCTGCCAAAACTTGAAAGATTTAAGCCGGGTACCTATTTAGATTTTTGGAAGACATTAAATTTTGACTTTAAAATAGTAAAAATATTTTGGGATTTACTGAAAGACAGCGATATTAGAAATTACATATTTAAAAACTTTTTGTTTGAAGTTCCTTTTATCAATAAAAAATTATTTGTACAGGATGCCCGCAAGATCGTACCTTCATTAAGTGTAGATGACATAGAGTATGCAAAAGGATTTGGAGGCGTTAGACCACAAGTTTTAGACAAAGAAAAAGAAAAACTCATGCTGGGAGAAGCTTCCATCAATCCAGGCAATGGTTTGATCTTCAATATGACACCAAGTCCCGGGGCTACCTCATGTTTAGGAAATGCAGAAAGGGACATGAAAGTTATCGTTGATTTTCTTAACTTAACCTATGACGAAGTACAATTCATCAAAGATCTAACAGAGTAGAAATATACACATTTAAAAAAGTGGAATCTGAATACACACAAATTCTACACATAAATAATATAGTGAGAAAGTATTGGATGTTTTCATCCAAAAAGGATGCTTCTCATGAAAAAAAATACAATTACCCTCATCAACAATAACACAGGAAAAAATTACGAATACAACATTTTAGATGCTACAAGAGGACCTTCTGTAGTAGACCTTCGTAACTTTTTTCAAGATACTGGTATGTTCACCTATGATCCAGGATTTACATCCACTGCCAGTTGTGAATCAAAGGTCACTTTTATTGATGGAGTGAAAGGGGAATTACGATACCAAGGTATCCCCATAGAAGATCTAGCCGTCAATTACAGCTATATGGAGACCTGTTATCTTCTGTTAAATGAACGCCTCCCCTCCCCAGAAGAGCTCAATGACTTCGATCTTGAGATACGACACCGTGCATTCCTGCATGAAGGCTTGCGTCACCTCTTTAATGCCTTCCCTGACAATGCCCATCCGATGGCAACACTTTCTGCAGCAGTCACAGCCCTCTCTACTTTTTACAATGATCACCTGGAGATGGACAAAGAAGAGGAGTATTTAGAGATGGCACATCGCATCATCTCAAAGATCCCTACCATCGCAGCTTTTGCCTACCGTCACTCCTTAGGTATACCTTTCATACAACCCGATATAGACCTTGGTTTCACAAAAAACTTTCTAACCATGATGCGTGCGTACCCTGGAGGGAAAATGCATCTCTGCGCCAATGGACACGAAGACATAAAAGAGGTAGAAGTACGGGCGCTTGACACCATTTTCACTCTACATGCTGACCATGAGCAAAATGCTTCAACAACGGTGGTAAGAAATGTTGCTTCCACAGGTGCACATCCTTATGTGGCTATTTCCTCCGGTATCTCTACACTTTGGGGTCGTGCACATGGCGGTGCCAACGAATCCGTCATCACACAGCTTGAGATGATTGGTTCTGTAGATAATGTAGAAGAATACATAGCTAAAGCAAAAGACCCTAAAGATCCATTCAGACTGATGGGCTTTGGACACAGAGTCTATAAAAACTTTGACCCCCGTGCCAAAATTCTCAAAAAACTCCAAGATGAGCTCAAAGAAGAACTCAACCTGGATTCACACCTGATGGAAATCGCAGAGAAAATAGAAAAAATTGCTCTGAGTGACGAATACTTCATTTCACGAAACCTCTATCCAAATATTGATTTTTACTCAGGGATTATTCTTACCGCATTAAAAATACCAAAATCTATGTTCACTCCTATTTTTGTCATAGGCCGAACCGTAGGATGGATAACCCAATGGATAGAATTTAAAAAAGACAAAACTTCTAAAATTGCCAGACCAAGACAACTGTACACTGGCGCATGATAAAAATCATACTTTTATCGTCAATTTAGTCTCTTTTTATGGGCCAAAATAAGCATCTTTTTTATTTTTTACATACCAGAGGTTAAAAAAGAGTTTAAAGTAGTTTATTTTACGAGCTGGATGGTTTTTTGTGGATTTTAAAGGTTTTTGATATAAAACAATAATCTATTTACAACATGCAAGTATAAATATCCATAAAAACATATTTACAGCGTTTGGAACAAGAATCAAATCAACTATCTATTTTAGGTCATAACTATCATCACTATCTTCCTTTTGTTCATCACTGTCTTCAGCTATGTCGCTATTAGTCAGCTCAACATATTTTTTATAAATTGCATCAGCATTGAACGCAATAAAGTTTTGTAAATCCCGTCTATGCTCTCTTGTGTTGGTAGACATATATATCTTATCAAATACCCTGATTAAATTATTAAACACAAGTAGCTCACTTCCTGAAATATTTTCATGTCCAGAGATGTAGTCTAACTGACCTCTGACATTGTTAGCTCTTGTAAATAATATCGATGCATTTAATATACTCATTTTTATTTCTCTTCTTAATCATTTTAATCATAGGAAAGTTTATCTGCATCCATTGTACTATTTTATTGTCAAAATAATGTCAGAGTATTTACTGACACCCAACACATTCTTGTGAACGATCTTCAACATCCCCCGAACTCTCAGGCGACTGAGATCTCAAATAATATGTAGACTTCAACCCAAATTTCCAAGCATTCATATAAATCTCATTCAAGTATTTACCGCTTGCTTTATCAAGCGTAATGAAGATGTTTAGACTTTGTCCCTGGTCTAACCATTTTTGCCTGATCGCCCCAGCTTTAATGAGAAGGTTTTGGTCCAAGTCATAACTTGGTGTGTAGTACTGCCAGGTGTCCGCTGTAAGATTTGGAGCGGTGACAGGAATGAGTCCTGAAAGGTTTTCTTCAAACCATTTTCTTTTGTACACTGGCTCTATTGCTTGAGTGGTACCTGTAAGAATGGAGATAGAACTTGTAGGCGCAATAGCCATAAGGTAACCATTTCTCATACCATCTGCTTTAACTTTTTCTTTTAGTGCCTGCCAGTCATGGCTATAACCAAATAGTCCACCTCTGTCAACAAGTTTACATGCATTCTCATTTGCTTTGTCGATAGGAAAGATACCTTTAGACCAGTCCGAACCTTCAAAGGTAGGGTAACGTCCTTTTTCCAATGCCAGGTTACTTGATGCCTCAATAGTATAGTAAGAGAATGACTCCATCACTTCATCTATTTTGATGAAGTGCTCATGGCTTCCCCATTCTATTTTGTTTTCTGCAAGCATTTGTGCTTCCCCCATGACACCAAGGCCTATGGATCTTGATTTCTCGTTTGTCTTCTTTACTTTAGCCAGAGGGTAGAAGTTCAAGTCAATAACGTTGTCTAGCATGCGGATCGCTGTAGGCACAACACGCTCTAGATCTTCTTGTGTATGTATTTTAGCAAGGTTGACAGACGCAAGGTTGCACACAGCAGTGTCACCATCTGTTTTCTCTTTGTCCACTATCCAGATCTGTTTACCGTTAAGGCTGTCAAGTGCTGTCACTTTCTTCGCTGGCTTTGTTGTTCCGTTGTCTACAGTAATCATCTCTTTTTCATCATAGGCTTCTACACTTCCATCTTCGAATGTAAACTGTGTTTTGTACGTGTTGGGCCCTGTGTTTTGGAAAATCTCTGTACAAAGGTTTGTACTTCTGATGACACCCGCATGCTTGTTAGGATTTGCTTTGTTTGCAGTATCTTTAAAGGTAAGGAATGGATTTCCTGTTTCAAAATAAGACCTGAGCATCTCTTTCCAAAGTCCTTTTGCAGAAATTCTTTCTCTGGTGATCTTCTCATCAGAATTTTCAAGTTCTATGTAACGTGCATCAAACTCTTCACCGTAAAGTGTTGTCAACTCTGTCACTTCAAAGGGATCAAAAAGTGTCCACATTTCATCTGCTTCTACTCTTTCCATAAAAAGGTCATTGAGCCAAATCGCAGGGAAAAGGTCATGTGCTCTACGACGCTCTTCTCCTGAGTTTTTCTTCAAGTCAAGAAAGTCACGAATGTCAACATGCCAAGGTTCTATGTAAACTGCTATAGCCCCTTTACGTGTACCGAGTTGGTCAACTGCTATGGCTACATCATTGGCTATCTTAAGGAAGGGCACGATACCGCCAGCAGCATGTTTGTGTCCATCAATAAATGAACCCATACCACGAACCAGTGACCAGTCCCAACCTATTCCTCCACCAAATTTAGAAAGTAATGCCATCTCTTTATAAGCATCAAAAATACCTTCAATGTTGTCAGGTGTTGACCCGATGTAACAAGAGCTCAGTTGATGTCTTGGTGTTCTTGCATTTGACAATGTAGGTGTTGCTGCCATCACTTCAAACTTACTCAAGATGTCATAAAACTTCTTTGCCCATGTTTGACAATCAAACTCATTTTGTGCCAAGAACATTGCCACACCCATAAAGAGTTGCTGAGGCAATTCAATAGGAACACCATTACGGTCTTTAAGTAAATATCTATCATAAAGTGTACGGATACCCAGGTAGTTAAACTGTAGGTCACGCTCCGGTTTCAGGTAGGCATTAAGATCATCAAGATCATACTTGTCTTTGAGCCCAAGAACAATACGCCCTTCTTTCTCTCCACGCTCAAAGTATTCACTCAAATGATTGTACCCTGTAAAACTCGTTACTTTGTGATAAATATCATAAAGGAATAGTCTAGAAGCCACAAACGTCCAGTCTGGCCTGTCGATGTCTATCTTATCCACAGCTGTTTTTATAAGTGTTTGCTGTATCTCTTCAGAACTGATCATGTCACGAAACTGTAGCTTTGCATCTACTTCAAGTTCACTTTGACTTACACGTACAAGACCTTCTACGGCTGCTGCTGTATATTTTTGAATCTTTCCTACGTCTAAAGTTTCTACTCTACCACTTCGTTTTACAACTCTGATCATTTTCGCTCCTGATATAAAGATTCATACCTAAAATTGTATGAATATAATTAATCCGATTTTACTCAAATTTTCCTTGTGTACTTTTGAAAAACTGTATCATTTTTAGACATCTTTTTTATAAGATATAGTGATAGTATTTAAAAGGCTGTCTGGGTGGGGGATTTCGAAAAATATAAGGTTTATTTATACAAATAAGAGGAGAAAAAGTAACACACTCTAAATGGATCAGAGTGTGAAATATAAATCTATTTAAAGACACGTGCAAATATTTTATCTACGTTCTTTGTGTAATAGTCAAAGTTAAAACATTCTCTTATTCGTGTCTCTGACAATGATTCTCTTAATTCTTCATCAGCCAATAAATACTGGAGGTAAAGTGACTCTCCTTTTTCATTGGTTGTAGGTTTTCCCTGCTGTATCTCTTCCCATACTTTCATCGCATTTCTTTGTACGATTCTATAAGCATCTTCACGACTTACTCCTGCTTTAGGAAGCTCAAGAAGCACACGTTGGGAAAAGACAAGTCCCCCTGTAAGATTTAAGTTTTTCATCATATTCTTCGGCATCACGGTAAGATTTGCGATGACATTATTCATACGGTGCAACATAAAGTCCGAAGTAATGAAAGAGTCTGGTAGCCAGAAACGTTCAGTAGAAGAGTGTGAGATATCTCTCTCGTGCCACAGTGCCACATTTTCCATAGCCGGCATAGCATACGCACGTATCATGCGTGCCAACCCAGTGATGTTTTCGGAAAGGATAGGATTTCTTTTATGTGGCATAGCAGAAGATCCTTTTTGCCCTTTCGCAAAATACTCTTCACATTCATACACTTCTGTACGCTGCCAATGTCTTACCTGTACTGCAAACTTTTCTATGCTTGAGGCAAGCAGTGCAAGTGTTGTAGCGAGTCTTGCATATCTATCTCTTTGTATCACTTGATTCGAAGCAGGTGCCGGATTAAGCCCTAACTCTTCACATGCATACTCTTCAAGCTCCAATGGCGCATGTGCGAAGTTGCCCATAGCTCCAGAGATCTGACCCACAGAGATGACTTCCATTGTTTGCTCAAGATTCAAAAGATGTCTAGCCATCTCATCATACCATACAGCAAGGACAAGTCCAAAAGTAATAGGCTCTCCATGGATACCATGGCTTCTTCCTACCATGAGTGTCATCTTATGTTCAATCGCTCTTTTCTTGATAGACTCCATCATGATCTTCACATCTTCGATGATTATTTTCAATGAGGCTGTCATCTGTAAAGCAACCGCTGTATCAACCGTATCTGAAGATGTCATACCGTAGTGAAACCATCTACTCTCATCACCCAGTGTTTCAGAAACCGAAGTGGTGAATGCGATAAGGTCATGTCTTGTCACCGCTTCTATCTCATCTATACGCTCTATGGAGAAAGCTGCATTGTCAACGATATTTTGTGCATCCTCATCAGGGATAAGCCCTATCTTATTCCATGCTTTGACAACCGCTACTTCAACATCAAGCCATGCTTGATACTTCGCTTTCATCGTCCATTTGCTCGCCATCTCTTCTCTTGAATATCTTTCAACCATTACATACCCCTATGTGTATAAAAATTTGATACAATTCTACCAAAATAGCAGTTATAATGAGATGAAATATGACTGTCGTATACGCTAGTGCTAAAGCATTCAGTCAATATAAAAGGTGAAGAAGAGATGCCATTTGTTAAAGAAAAATTTACAGTTCCAAAGAAAATACCCGCTTTTCTATTTATCATGCGTACCTTTGACTTTACACAGGGACAAGCTCAGCGGGTATTGGCAAAAGGCAGATTACTCATCAATGGCCTATCTATATTTAATACCGGGAAGTCCATAGAAGGTGAAGTAGAAATAGTCTATTTTAAACCTTCCACCAAAGGAAATACCCCCCTCTTTCAAAACAAAGATTTCATGATATTTGAAAAGTATTCTGGTGTTTTAGTCCACCCCAATACCATGGCAACCCCCTATTCTCTACTCGATGAAATTCGTACCATTGCTGGCGATAATGCGAATGCCGTTCATCGTATAGATATGGAAACTTCAGGATTACTCTTGGCAAGTAAGCATAAAAGATCAGAGTCATATTTGAAGATGTCTTTTGAAGACAGAAGTATTAAAAAATCTTACCTTGCCTGGGTGGATGGTAAACTTACCGAACCTTTTTCCTCAAGTGAGCGCATCCAGATAAACAATGATTACAGCCAAACAAAACACAAGGTATTTATCTCTGATAAGGGGAAAGCCTCACATACTGATTTTACGCCGCTACAGTATGATGAGACACTTGATGCCACTCTCATTGCCTGTTATCCTCTTACGGGAAGAACCCATCAGATAAGAGTGCATTTGTTTCACGTGAAACATCCCATTTTGGGTGATCCTATCTATGGTACAACATTTCAAGCTGCCAATGCCTACCTGGAAGAGGAGCTAAGTCCTGAAGATCGAATGAAAGAGATGGGAGCGAGCAGACTGATGCTGCATGCACAGAGTTTGATATTTACTATCGGATCTAAATTTCACATAGAAAGTAAAAGTAATTTTTCTGAGATGAAGTATTTAATTTGTGAGAAAGGAAAAAGAGTTTTTAACAGATAAAAAGAGTATGTAGATTAAAGAAAAAAAGAAAATTATTTCTCCTCATCACTCCGAGAGTCATAGATAAACCAACCCACACTAACAGCCGCAACCAGCACGATAAACCCTAACATAAAAAGCTCTAAACTTGGCATTATATTTCTCCCTCTAATTCTTGTTCTCTCAACTGACCACAAGCTGCCGATATATCTAAACCTTTAGACTCACGAATAGTACAATGTAAACCTCTTTTTGTAAGATATTCTTGAAATCCTTTCATATCTTTTTCACTCGGACGTTTAAATTCTGTACCCCCGTATGGATTAAAATAAATCAAGTTTACCTTAGCTTTAATACCATCAAGAAGCGAGAGTAATTTCTTTGCTGCAGAGATGTCATCATTGACATCTTTGATGACAAGATACTCAAACATGACTCTCTTTCTATCATTGACAGGAAAGTTTTTCACTGCAGTGATAATAGAAGCAATATTGTACGCTTTATTAATAGGCATCAACTGTTGTCTCAATTCATCATCAACTGCATGTAAGGAAATAGCAAGATTTACTCCTAACTCCATCTTCCCCAATCTCTCTATCTTTGCACTCAATCCGGATGTTGAAATAGTTTGTCTATGTGTGGCTATTGCCATACCTTCCGGGTCTGCAAATATCTTAACGGACTTTGCTACTTCTGTGAGGTTGTCAAGTGGTTCACCCATACCCATGTAAACAATATTGACGCGACGGTTGGCATCTATGTCATTGTCCTTTTTTATCATCCTTAACTGTTCAACGATTTCCCCTGCAGTCAGGTTACGCATAAAACCGCCCTTTGCAGTCAAACAGAATGCACACCCTACCTTGCATCCTACCTGAGACGAGATACACACTGTATAGCGTTCCTGGTGCTTTACAGAGCCATCTTCATGATACTCCTTCTCTTTCATCAAAAGGAGTACCGCTTCAACTGTGTGTTTATCATGAAGTTCAAAAAGGTATTTACGACTTCCGTCTTTTGAATCTTGCACCATCACCGTTTTGAGAGGAGCCACAGTATATTCTTCATCAAGCTTTTCTCTTATCTCTTTTGGTAGATTTTTCATCTCTTCAAAAGAACCTGCATACTTATGATAAACCCAATTGTATATTTGTTTTGCCCGAAAGCTAGGGTTGATGAGTTCGCCTAATTCTTCTTTTGTTAGATCTTGTAGTATTTTCTTGTTCATTTATTTACTTTCTTTCATATACTTAGTTAATCTAAGCATTGCTTCTTTATGATTATCCATAAAATCTTTATGCGCATTTTCATCACAATAATTTGTTACTATAAAAATACCCGCAGCGGGAATATCAAAAGATTTTGCAACTTTCAATACTGCATAGTATTCCATATTTTCTAAATGAATATTTTTAGAAAGGTATGACTTACCTATGTCTTTCTCTGTGGTGATATAGTTAGACGTATTCACTATTGTTTCACGTGAAACATCTTCTGCGGTAGAAACCATATTATCCATGGGAGTATATGAACCTCCAGTGAAAAAACTGTTTTCAATGTTTGCTGCTGTCTTTGATTCGACGATGTCAAAAATTTTCTTTTCTCCATATGAACCAGCGGTACCGACAAAAAGTATAAATTTTGGTTTTTGAGACAAACATAAACGTGTTAAGTTAATAGCCACGTCTGTCATACCTATGCCAACAGGCAAAGCAAAATCAAACTGCTCACTCTCTCCTGCACAAATTATCATAAACTACATTCTCACGGGGATACTTTTCCCTCTAAGATATCTTTTTAATTCCATAATGTCAATCTCTTTAAAGTGAAAAATAGAAGCAGCCAAAGCAGCATCTGCATGACCAAGGGTGAATGCTTCTTCTATGTGTTTCATCGTTCCAGCTCCACCAGAAGCAATCACAGGTATGCTTACAAGTTCACCTATCTTCCTATTTAAGATATTATCAAACCCTGTTTTAGTTCCATCTGCGTCCATAGAAGTCACAAGCAACTCACCCGCACCTCTTTCATAAGCTTCTTTTGCCCATTCCAGTGCATCAATACCTGTATCGTAACGTCCGCCGTGCGTAAAGACGTGCCATTTGTCATCAGCAACTCTTTTAGCATCTATCGCCACTACCATACACTGAGAACCAAAACGTTTTGCGCCCTCTTCTATGAAGGCAGGTCGTTTAATAGCTGCAGAATTAATACTTACTTTGTCGCAGCCCACATTGAGAAGATTGTAAATGTCTGAAAGTTCCCTGATTCCTCCACCTACAGTGAGAGGGATGAAAACTTCCTGTGCAACTTTTTTCACTACATCGACAATGGTATCACGCCCTTCATGACTCGCACCAATGTCAAGAAAAGTGATCTCATCTGCACCTTCATCATTGTAACGTCTGGCAACCTCTACAGGGTCACCTGCATCACGCAAACCAACAAAATTAACACCTTTAACTACCCGTCCATCATTCACATCAAGACAAGGTATAATACGTTTTGCAAAATAATCCATCTAATAAGCCGTCTTCCTCTCAAAATTATGTTAAAATTATACAAAAATTATCCCAAGCGTGGGATTAGAATATAATATAAAGGTAGATTATAGTATGATTATTGAAAATTTAGCCGAATTTGCGAGTAAAAAATTTGGTCAGAACTTTTTAAAGAATGATGTCTATCTTCACAAGATCATCCAAGCGATGCCCAACGACGACTTAAGAGTCGCAGAAATTGGACCTGGCTTAGGTGATTTAACCAAGGAACTTGTAAAAGTTCGAAATGTCACAGCATTTGAGGTTGATAAAAGATTATGTGAGCATCTAGCTGCTGAATTCGAAGATCCCATAAAAAATGGGAACTTTGAACTACGTTGCGGAGATGTGCTTGAGCGTTGGGAGTCAGGAAGTCTACTGGATGAACCTTATCATCTAGTAGCCAACTTACCCTATTATATCGCGACCAATATCATATTAAAAGCATTTAAGGATGAACTCTGCCAGTCTATACTGGTCATGGTTCAAAAAGAAGTAGCCGTAAAGTTTGCAGCAAGTGTCAAACAAAAAGAGTTTTCTGCTCTTTCTGTACTTGCCTCAAGTGTAGGAAAAGCGACACTCTGTTTCGAAGTTGAGCCTGAAGCATTTGTCCCTCCTCCAAACGTCACTTCTGCCGTGCTTTTAATAGAGAAAAATCAGTCACAGGATGACGAGAAGTTTGAAGCGTTTTTAAAGATCGCATTTGCGCAGCCGCGTAAAAAACTCTCTAAAAATCTTATGACTGCTTTTTCTAAAGATATTGTAAATACAATTTTTGGAAAGTTAGAACTTGATTCTAATCTACGACCTCATGAAGCTGGGACATCAATTTATCATCATATATATAATGAACTAAAGGATATTTTAGATGGAAAACAACAATCAAAACAACGAAAAATCTCAAAATCAAGAGCAAAGAACACCCAGAGATAGAAAGCCAAACCCACA
>Ga0209414_1000015_pt1 | contig 68627 bp, 69 predicted proteins | sample LakVidmifraction_4_FD_181154 | JGI IMG/M metagenome (GOLD analysis project Ga0209414, IMG submission 181154) | Hypersaline microbial communities from Lake Vida, Antarctica - Brine Hole Two &gt;0.2 micron (SPAdes) (version 2) | ecosystem: Environmental > Aquatic > Non-marine Saline and Alkaline >...
AATGGAGTGATGAATAAGGAATGGTGTTAATGTGGACTTTAATGAGTTAGATTTAAAAAAGAATTTTTTAGGAAAAATTGCTGAGTTTTTTATTAATAGATTTCAAATGGCCGTATTAATAATTTTGTTAATCGTATCTTTAGGTGTTACAAGCATTATATTTTTACCTAAAGAATCTTTACCAGAAATTGTTTTCCCAACGGTGATTGTGCAGACAGTCTATACTGGGGCGAGTCCAGAAGATGTAGAAAATCTTGTATCTATTAAAATAGAAAATACTGTTAAAGAAATTGAAGATGTCGAAAGTGTAAATTCTGATTCGAATTTTGGGTTTTCCCTGGTTACTGTAGAATTTAAAGAAGGCATTGATATTGATCGTAAGAAAATAGAATTGGACAATGAATTGAATAACATTAGTTTTTCTGATGGTATTCAAAAACCAAAGTCAAATATTTTAAAGACTTCAGAGTTTCCATTAATGAATTTTAGTATTTCAGGCGACTATAGCATCTTTAGACTCACAAGTATTGCTGAGACGATTAGTGACGGCCTAATTGGATTAAATGGCGTTGAAGAAGTAAACGTCTTAGGTGGACTGAATAGGGAAATGCAGATTGTTTTAGATGATACAAAATTAATGGAATATAAATTAAGTCAACAAGATGTAAACAACGCACTCAAAGGTCAAAATATAGGTGTACCTGTTGGAGAAGTGAATTTAAATGGTACAAGATATAATATAAGAGTTGATGAGCAGATTAATACAAAAGAAGCATTAGAAAGTGTTCTAGTGAAAAACCAACAGGGGAATCAAGCATTTATTAAAGATTTAGGAATGGTTTTAGACACGTCAGAACCAGTGGAGTCTTTTAGTCGTACCTATGATGAAAACTTTGATAAAAGTCAAATGGTTTCATCAGTTGTACTAGAAATCATACGAAAGAACGAAGCGGATGTTATTGGTACAAGTGCAAGTATTAAGGAATATTTAGAAAGACAAAAAGGAAAAGTATATCCTGAGGATGTTCAAATCAGCATTTCTTTTGATAACGCTGAAAATGTAAAAAGAGATTTGATTAGTATTCAAGACAGTGCAGTGTCTGGTTTAATTGTTGTAATTCTAGTACTATTTCTTTTTATAGGTTTTAGAGAAGCACTTATTGTATCCTTAACAATTCCATTAACATTATTATTAACACTAGGCATCTTAAATACTGTGGGTATTACATTAAACACCTTTGCTATTTTAGGGTTGATTGTTGCTTTAGGTCTTTTAGTTGATAATTCAATTATTGTTATGGAAAATATAAATCGATTGCATAATAATGGTATTAAGAGTAAAAAAGCAGCATTGGTTGGAACAAATCAAGTAGGGTATCCAATATTAGCATCTACATTAACGACAATTGCTGCATTTTTCCCATTAGCTATTTTACCGGGAATTTTAGGGGCTTTTGTGGAAACAATTCCTAGAACTATTATTATAGCCATTGCTGCCTCATTAACAATATCGATTGCGATTACACCGGCTTTATATGTAAAAATTATTAAAGATAAAAAGATAGATTCAAATGATAAAAAAAATAAAAATAGTAAAATCACTAAAATACTTAAAGTAATTTTAATTGTCATTTTAAGTTATTACGCCTTTATAAACGATGGGAAAAGTCTACTTGTCGCTGTCTTTGCAATGGTCTTTTTTGGTGGTTCAATGCTGATAAAAGAGTTTTTTATTCGCAAAAATGATAATGAAGAGAGTATACTTGTTTCTTTTTATGAAAAAGTCATTTCAAGTATTATTACCTCTAAAATAAAAAGAGCTTTGGTAATTTTTTTAGGGATTGTATTCTTTGTTGGGAGCTTAGGTTTGATTGCAACAGGCGTACTAAAAGTCGCATTTTTCCCTACAAATGAACCGAATAGTGCCATTATTAGAGTAGACACACCTGGTGGTACAACATTAGAAAAAACAGCAGAAATTACAGAAGAAATCGAAAAAAGAATATTAGGTATTGAGGATGTAAAGAATTTTAATACAACAATTGGTGGCAATGAAATAGATCAAGGGATTATAAATTTATCCTTTGTTAATGAGGATAGATTAGAAAAAGATGGCTATCTTGCTTTAAATAAAATACAAGAAGCTGTTAAAGACATTCCTGGTGCTCAAATTATTGTAGAAGGACAAACCTCAGGGGGGCCTCCCGTTGGAAAACCTCTTAGAATAGATATATATGGTGAGAATCTTGATCAGTCTAGGTTATTAGCTTCTGATTATATTGATCTACTAAATGATATACCTGGTGTTTATAACTTAGAAACATCGATTAAAGATGGCGTACCACAAGTATATGTTGACATTCTTGAAAAGAAAGCACAAAGTATGGGATTGTCGCCGCAAAATATTGCGGGGCAATTACGAAATAAAATTACTGGTATTACTTCTACAACTCTTAAAATTGGAAGTGAAGAAGTTGATGTCGTTATTAAAACAGGTGAAGATTATTATAAGGATTTTTATTTACTCAACAGTATATACATTGATTTGCCCTCGGGGGAAAGAATACCCTTGTCCATGGTTGCGGAATTAAAAGAAGAAAGCGGATTTTCTTCAATTAAGCGTGAGGGACAGGAAAGGTTATTGTTCATAGAAGGGGATTTAAAAGAAGGATATAATATTAACGATGTAATTGATACCTTTAACGAAAAAAGAGGAAATATGATCATACCAGAAGGTTTAAGAGTATCTTTTGGAGGAGATGTTGCAGGTATACAGGATAATTTCTCTAGTCTTTTTCAAAGTATGATTTTAGCAGTATTCTTAGTATTTATTATACTGACAATTCAATTTGATTCGATACTGCAACCCTTTGTCATTCTATTGACAGTGCCTATGGCAGTTATTGGTGTGATTTTAGGTTTATTAATAACTGGGAATGAATTTGGATTTTATGCATTCATGGGTGTAGTTGCTTTAGTGGGAATAGCCGTTAATGATGCCATAGTTCTTATAGATTATATGAATTTCTTAAGAGACAGTGGCCAAAAATTATCGGAAGCTATTGTGAACGCAGCGAAGACAAGATTTAATCCTGTTCTTGCAACCTCTTTAACAACTATAGGTGGCGTCTTACCATTAGCTTTTAGAGAAGTATACTATGAACAATTTAGTTATGCATTGATATTTGGTTTATTAATCACGACTGTTTTGACTTTAGTGTTTATTCCTATTATCTATTCCATACTAGAAGGGGCAAAATTAAAAAGGCTTAAAAAGGATGTGATTTAAATGAAAAAAAATATATTTTTCATACTAATAGTCATTAGCATTTCATTGGTTTTAAATGGATGTAGTACAGATCAGGCAAGTGATGAAGTCATTGAAAAAAGTGTACCAATTACTGTGGTAACTGTTGAAGAGGACGATTTAAATGAGACCTTTCTTTCATTGGGGCGAGTGGAAGCGAAAACTTCAGTCACTGTACAAACAGGTGGATTGGGAATTGTAGAATCAATAGCTGTTAAAGCAGGTGATGTAGTTAGCAAAGATCAGATTTTATTCACTTTAGATCGAGAAGATTTACAAGCGGATTATACCATAACTGAAAGCCAATTAAGGACAAATAGAGATAATCTTAAAAATCAATTATCGGATATGGAAGAAGAAGTGGGACAAAATGAAATACTCTATAATAACCAGGCTATTTCAAAAAAAGTTCTAGAAAAATCAATCGCTTCCTTAAAACAAATAGAAAATCAGTATAATAATGCAGTTACTAATTATAATACACGGCTTAATAATCTTAATGATGATATTGAATCGCGAAAGGTAAAGAGTCCAATTGAAGGTCGTGTAGCTGCAGTATATATTGAAGCAGACGAATCAGTTCAAAATCAAAGTGCTGTTGAAATTATAAATGATGATGAAGTGATAGCCATTACTGATGTAACGGCTAATCAAGTGAATCAGTTAGAAATTAATGGGCCTGTTATAGTTTTTCCAGATGGTAAAAGTGCAAGTGAATGTGTGGGAAGTATTGTAAGATTCAATGAGATACCAGAGGATGCTAGAGGATTATATGAAGTTGAAGTACTCATATGTAATAAGGATGGAAACTTGAGGACAGGGCAATATATAGAAGTATATTATATTATTGATCAAAGAAGGGTTTTAATGGCACCTAAAAGTGCAATTAAGAAGGTTGGAGAAGATTCTGTAGTCTATGTTATTGAAAATAATATTGCAAAAGAAAGGATTGTAGAAGTGGGTATTACGCAAGATGAATCCGTTGAGGTAATAAAAGGTGTAAAAGAAGGAGAAATTATTGCTTTACGAGGGAGTAGTTATTTAAAAGATGAAGATCAAATAAAAATTATTAAATAAAGTTAAAAACCCACTGAGAAGTGGGTTTTATAATCCTTATTTAAACCTTAAATACTCTAGACGACTATAAGCAACAATAAGTTGTGAGTCAATATTTTCTAAAATTTCTTCACTGGTAACAAAAGAATACTTATTGGCGTCGAAAGTATAATCAAGTTTTGAAATGTTAATACAATAGAGATAATAAGTTTTAGCGCTGTCTTTACTTGCTTGGCAAATGCCTAAATTGAAATAATCTTCAAAGTCAGTTTCAACATTTAACAAACTATTCATTGTCCCCTCTAGGAGGGTTTCAATATCTTGGTCCTCACTAAAGGTAAAAGATATAGAACAACGATCGGGATGATTGTCCCATTTTTCAATCTCTTCTGTTTTAATTAAATATTCCTTATGATTCAACTTTTTTTGATACGGTAGAACAACTACTTCATTTATATTCATATAATCACCCTTTCTATGTCTATATATACCACATATTTCACTAATATAACATTTAATTAGAAAACTTGATAATAATTAAAAGTTATGTTATTATAACAAGTGTATCAAAGGAGACGGATGTTATGGGAGAAGTTTATTATAAGTTAATAAGTAATAACAAAAAAGCAACCTATGAGTATTTTATTGAATCGAGAATTGAAGCGGGAATTGTGCTTAAGGGTACTGAAGTTAAAGCAATCCGTATGGGTAGAGGCTCAATAAAAGAAGCTTACGCTGAAATTAAAAATGGTGAAGTATTCATCAATGGGATGAACATAAGTCCCTATTCAAAAGGGAATCGATATAATGAAGATCCTTTGAGAACGCGTAAGTTGTTATTGCACAAAAGAGAAATAAAAAAACTTGACCGGATGGTACAACAAAAATCATATACATTAGTACCGATGAAATTGTATATTAATGATGCGGGAAAGATTAAAGTAGAAATAGCTTTAGGAAAAGGTAAGAAGATGCATGATAAAAGAGCCACTTTAGCTAAGAAAGATGCACAAAGACGTGTTGAACAGGCCTTAAGTGATAAATACTAAAAATGGGGGCGTACAGGTTTCGACAGGAGAATTATTTACAATAGTAGCGAGTCGTGTTTACTAATCTGGGGTACACGTTAAAGAACTGGATTAAATATTTTAAATGCTAAAAATAATAAATTAGCTTTCGCTGCGTAGCAAAAACGCAGTAACTGTTATATCGTGTACGGTCCTAGCGCATATAATGGTCATTAATAGGACCCTCAATTAAGAATTTTTCCGACTTAATAATGAGTAAAATGGAAATAATTTGATTAATGGGTTGTCATTGAACCATTATGAGAATGAAAAACTCTTTCAATGACTGTTCTCGGAGAAGCTATTGTAACTGGTCTTTTGGACGTGGGTTCGATTCCCACCGCCTTCACCATACATAAACACAAATATTAATAAAATGAAAACCCCTTGATTTCAAGGGGTTTTGTTGTTTTTGAGTCTTAAGAGTATTTCGCAGAACATAAAAGATACTTTAGATTTTCTAAAAAAATTTGCTTTAAGTGGTATTGTTTCATTTGAGTTGCTCATTATTTAGTTCAAAATTAGTAAAATAAGAAATTTTTTTAAATGATAACGTGTTAAAGCACTTCTGTTTTCATCAATATTGAATTATGTTTAGTGATTGGTCGTTTTTTCAAAATAAAAATCAATTTAAATAATTTATGTATTTCAATAAGTGAAGTTGACGGATCTTTGTTACACGAAATAATAAATATAAAATTGTAGTATTGTTTTAAAGATGATAGAATAATCATTGTTAGTAGCCTTTGTTTTAATTTCATTTTATTGCTATATCTGTTAATTTAACAATAATATCCTTATCAAACTTAGGCATTATGTCTGTAATAAAATGAGATAAAATAAAGTGATATACTTTGGGATTGTTTTGTACCTAGAAGTAATCTCATATTTTATTATAAAAAATCTTTAAATGAGTTTTCTTAATGTTTTAATGAATAACTGAAATATCGATAGCTAAAGTCAAAAGGGGTAGTGTAATGGAGAATTTATTAAGTCCTGCTGAGATTACAGATGCTGTAATAGAGGTCGGAAGAAAGAAAGTTAATCGTACCAATCAACAGATGTTACTTCTTGGTATATTAGCGGGTATATTTATCGCCTTAGGAGCATATACTTCTAATATGGTCATCCATACGTTTTCACCAGAAAATTATGGATTAATGAAATTTGTTCAAGGGGCAGTATTTCCAGTAGGTTTAATTTTAGTTATAGTTGCTGGAGCAGAACTGTTTACAGGTAATACTTTAATATTTTTGAGTTTCATGGACAAAAAAGTAAGTGTCAAAAAGATGTTGAATAATTGGGTTTGGGTCTATATAGGTAATTTTATTGGTTCTATATTATTTGTTGCTCTTATTCATTATTCAGGTTTATTGAATGCTTCAGGGGGAAGATTAGGCGCTTTGCATGTAAAAATTGCTGCGGGAAAAACGTCATTAACAATAATTGAAATTTTTACCCGAGGTATACTAGCAAACTTTGTTGTATGTTTAGCCGTATGGATGGCTATCGGATGTAAAACAATGACGGGAAAAGTCTTAGCGATCTGGTTTCCAATAATGGCTTTTGTTGCTGGTGGTTTTGAGCATAGTGTTGCAAATATGTATTATATACCTGCTGGCATTATTGAAAAAATAAACTATAGTTCTTTAACTGGACTTAGTAGTGTCAAACTGGCAACTCTTAATTGGAATGGTTTTGCTTATAATTTAATCTATTCAACTTTAGGGAATATACTCGGTGGGGGTATCTTTATCAGTATAATGTATTATGTAATATTTAAAAGTAATCTAGATAAAAGTAGTTCAGTGGAAGAATAGTCAATAAGGTTAGCAATTAAAAATATTAAAAGAAATTTTTGCTAACTAAATCATTTTATAGTTTTTCGTATCATCATTTTATGAATCTATAATATATCATCTTTACTTAAAATAGTTTTAGTAAGCTATTTTAGTTTAAAGATGATATTCTTTTATAAACTTTTTTATTTTCAGTTATTTTTTTGATTTAAGAAGTTAATTAAATGTAAACATATTGACTTCTTAAAATTTATAAGTGATTTAGTTGATACATTTGATGTATACAATATAAAAGTTATAAGCTCCTTTCTTTTGTGGTGGGAGTTTTTGTTAGTTTAATAAGTTTTGAAAAAGTAGATGAATTGATAAGTGAATGTTAGGACAGAAAAATAAAGTCGACTCTATTAAAAACTATATAATAAAATTAAAAGGGATCGGTTTATTCAATTTGAGTCTTATTTCATTGATTAAATGATTAATAAGCAAATAAAAGGATATCAATAAACTAGAAAGTTAATTGATTCTATTTGAAATAGAGGAGGTATTAAATATGAAGAAAGGGAAAATTGTTTCATGGTTATGTTTAATAGCTATGACAATTGGTTTAGTGAATGGTTTTCTTAATGGAGATTTCTTTGTAGATGGCAGTAAACTTCTTTCCAATCCTTGGGGCGTAATGTCACTAATTGATTTATATGTTGGTTTTATTTTATTTGCAATGTGGATTATCTTTAGGGAACAAAATAGATTGGCTGCTATAGTATGGGTCATTGTATTGATGATCTTAGGTTTCTTTGCTGCCAGTTTGTACTTGATTATAGTATTTAAACAAAGTAAAGGTAATTGGTTAGATTTTTTCTTAGGTGCACGTAAATTAGATGTTTTAGAACAAGAGGATAATATATGAATTTAATAAAAGAGCTTATTGAAGAATTAAAATCTGTTATTTCAGGTAAAACCTTTGATGCAATTTTACCGCCAACGGTTTATGTCATTACGAACAACATATTTGGATTAATCATTGGAATTATACTATCAATAGTTGTCGCCTTGCTTATTTCAATTTTTCGTGTAATGAAAAATCAAACTTGGTTGTATGCTTTTGGTGGTTTTCTAGGTGTCCTTATTGCATCAAGTTTTGCTTATTTTGCTAGTAGTGCAGAGAACTATTTTTTGCCAGATGCCATCACGAGTGCATTTTTTGTTCTACTGATTATTGTGAGTTTATTTATAAAAAAACCTTTGGCCGCTTGGGTAAGTCATTTGACAAGGGGATGGAATTTAAAGTGGTTTTGGAGAAAAGACGTTAAACCAGCTTATACAGAAGTAACACTCTTCTGGGGCACTTTTTTCTTTATGAGATTTCTTATTGAGGTCTATTTATTGATGAATGGAAATGTTTTTCAGTTATTCTGGTCAAAAATACTTCTAGGCTTACCAGCCCTTATTATCGTCTTAATCATTACTTATGTTTATGGTATATGGCGATTACATCAACTCGGTGGGCCGGGCATAGATGAATTTAACGAAGATAAAAAACCGCCATGGGAAGGACAAAAAAGAGGTTTTTAAAGTGTAAAAGGAGAAAAAATGAATAAATTAAGTGTAATTAATGAGTGTTGAAGTACATCTGATAAATCTGCTAGTTTAGTAGATAAAAGTTTGAAATGTCCATTTTGTAGTGAAGATGGTCTTTTGGTGAAAGATGTTACTGTAAAAAATTTAGTTATAAATAATTTAAAATCAAGTGTTGAAAAGGAATCCTACTGCCTTTGTACCGGAAGATCCTGTGATGTGATATATTTTAATGCATCTTTTGATAAAATTTTTAAAAAAGTAGATATAAAAGTTCCGATTTGGTTTAAAGATGATGCTGATCCAAAAATTATTTGCTATTGTAATCAAGTAACTGAAAAAGAAATTCAAAACGTTGTTCTAAATGAGAATGCTAAAACAGTGAAGGATGTTATCGAATTAACTGACGCAATGAAAACTTGTAATTGTGAGTTGAATCATCCAACAGGGAAGTGTTGTAGTAGACAAATCAATGAGACAATAAATAAGTATTTATAGATTTTAGAATTAATAGAAAGCGGTGTGAAACTAATGAGTATAGAAATTGAATGCGTTAAAGGAGATATAGCTGATCAAAAGGATATTATGGCTGTGGTTAATGCGGCGAATGCTCAACTAAAATCAGGTGGCGGTGTTGCAGGCGCTATTCATAAAGGTGCTGGATCGGAATTAGAGAAAGCTTGTCGTTCTATGGCACCTATTGAGACGGGAGAAGCCGTAATAACCTATGCTTATGACTTACCTAATGAGTATATTATACATTGCTTAGGTCCAATTTATGGGGTGGATAAACCGTCTGATGAACTTTTAAAAAGATGTTATGAAAATGCTCTAAAATTAGCTGATGATCATGACGTTGACTCAATTGCTTTTCCAGCAATATCCATAGGAGAATTTAGATTTCCGATGGAGAAAGCAACAGAAATTGCAATTAAGACTGTAAAGGGGTTGTTGCCACAATTGAAAAATATTGAAAAAATAAGATTTGTAGTATATAGTGATGAAGTATTAAGGGTGTATAATTCTTATTTAAAGGAAATTTAAATTTGAGAAGTAAAAATAAGGAGTTAACTAATGAATTATGAAGGGACTATTTATCGACCGCCGAGTGAAGGTAAGAGCCTAATTTTACAGGTTACTTTGGGTTGTTCTCATAACAAATGTACTTTTTGTTCAATGTATAAAGATAAAAGTTTTAAAATTAAAACATATAGTACGATTGAAAGTGACCTTAAAGAAGCGCGGGGAAAATATAGTGAAGTGAAAAGAATTTTTCTAGCTGATGGGGATGCTTTCATTTTGAAAACTGAGTTTATTTTAAGTATTTTGTTTAAAATAAAAGAACTGTTTCCTGAGTGTGAGCGTGTAGCAGCCTATGCCACACCAAAAGCAATTAATTTAAAAAATGCAGAAGAAATAGAAGAACTTTATAGCAATGGATTAAAAATGCTATATATGGGTATTGAATCTGGTAGTGATACGGTTTTAAAATCAGTCAATAAAGGTTCAAATGCTAGTGAAATCATAGAAGCTGGAATGAAAATTATGGCTACTGATATGAAACTTTCTGTAACTTTAATTTCTGGTTTAGGGGGTAAAAAACTTTGGCGTGAACATGCAATAGAGTCTGCAAAAGTGATTTCATCTATTAATCCTGATTATTTAAGTTTGTTAACATTAATTGTCGATAATGATACAGAAATGGCAAGGAAAATTAAAAATAATAAATTCATAGTTTTGAGTCCAGCAGAAGTATTACTAGAGACCTATGAATTGATTACTAATCTAAAAGTTTCTAATTGCATTTTTAGAAGCAATCACGCTTCAAATTATGTCCCGTTAAAAGGTACTCTTAATGATGATCAAAAGGAATTATTAGCAGAGATTAAAAAATATATAGAGAATAAAAATCTGATTGATAGAAATCAATTAAGATCTCTTTAAGATGTAATACTTATTTAACAAAAAAATTGCCATCTAATGGTACAATTTATTTGTAAATGAATTATGAAGTATAAGGAAGGTGTTTATGAATTTATATATATCAGATTTAGATGGAACGCTACTCAACAGTAAGGGTAAATTAAGTGACTACACGATTCAAACGATTAATAAAATGGTTGAGAATGGATTGCATTTCACCGTTGCAACGGCAAGAGGCTATGATTCGGTAAAAAATATTTTAGAACCGTTAAATTTGAAATATCCAGTTATATTGAATAATGGTTTGATTATTTATGATTTTGAAAAAAATGAATTTCTTGAAGAGTATTCTCTTGATAGATTAGTCGTAAATGAATTATTGAAAGTGTTAAATGACTATGGCATTCAACCAATGATTAATACGAAAGATGCTGATCAATATAAAGTTTATCATAGTGGGATACAAAATTATGGTGAAGGAAATTTTATAGAAATGCATGGTCAGTCTTCAGGCGTAGAATTTATTGAGGTGAAAAAATTTAGTTTAGCGAAGGAAAAAGTATTGAGTTTGTTTTCTATTGGAAGAAAAGAAGATTTACATGACGTAACAGAATTTTTAAAAGAAAAATTTACCTTAGAGATCAATTTATTTTACGATATATACAGTGACTACCATTGGTTAGAAATCAATCCTTTAAAGGCGAGTAAGGGTGATGCTGCCTTATATTTTAAAGAAAAGTATGATTTTGATAAGTTAATAACTTTTGGTGATAATCTTAACGATCTTTCAATGTTTAAAGTAAGTGATGAATCTTATGCTATGGAAAATAGCAACACATTAGTAAAACCCAAAGTAACACAGGTTATTGGTACAAATGACGACCACAGTGTAGCAAAATATATATTAGAGAAAAGAATGCGTAAGTACAAGCATAAAAGTAATATTGGTTAGAAATGAAAATGGAGTAAATTATGGGTATTGAAAAATATTATAAAAAAGTATTACCTTTTATATTCTGGTTAATTGTATGGATTTTAGTCTCTAGAATTATTAATCAAGTCTTATATTTTCCATCACCTATCGTAACACTTAAAGCATTAGGTGAATTGATTGTGGAAAGAAATTTTCTAGTGGCTATTATGAGTACGGTTTCAAGAGTGTTTATAGGGTTAATCATCGCAAATATTTTAGGAATCATATTAGGCTTAATATGTGGATTAGAAAAGTGGGCATATGAACTTATGCGTCCAATGATGACATTCATTCGTTCAACACCTGTGATGAGTTTGATTATTATTGCATTAATTTGGTTCAAATCAAATCATGTACCAATTTTCATATCTTTTTTGATGTGTTTCCCAATTATTTGGACAAATATAGTTGAAGGTTTTAAGAAGGTAGATCAAGATTTACTAGAGATGGGTAGAGTGTATCAAATTTCTAGAATTAAATTAGTAAAAGAAATTTATATTCCATCACTATTACCATTTTATATTGCTGGTTTTAATACTGCTCTAGGAATTGCTTGGAAAGTTACTGTTGCTGCTGAAGTATTAAGTCATCCACGATATGCGATTGGTACTAACTTATATGATTCAAAGGTTTATTTAGATACGCCGAGTCTGTTTGCCTGGACTTTAGTAATTGTCATTCTTAGTTATATTTTTGAAATTGTTATTACGAATTATTTGAAAAGTCGATTGGAAAAGTACTATTAAAAAGATTTATACGTGTTAAATTTTTTATTCTTTTGAACCTATAAGTTCTTTTTTTCTAATGTTTCAATTGTGTTAGATATGATATACTGAAGACCGTAAGCGTAAATGAGGAGCAAAGATGATTGAATTAAAGAACATAGATAAAAAATATGATGAGAATATTATTTTTAAAGAATTTTCTTTGAATATAGAAGAAAATGAAATTACGACAATTTTAGGACCTTCTGGTTGTGGAAAAACCACTTTGCTTAAGATGATTTCAGGACTAGATCAGGATTTTAAGGGAATAATTAAAGGCATTGATTTAACAAAAATTTCATTTATATTTCAAGAACCACGACTATTGAATTGGAAAACTGTTTATGATAACATTGCATTTGTAACAAATGATCAAGAGGTTATTACTGAAGCGTTAAGATTAGTTGATTTAGAAGTAGAAAAAGATCTTTTTCCAAAAAAATTGAGTGGTGGTATGAAGCAACGCGTTGCTATAGCAAGAGCTTTTGCGTATCCATCCAATCTCTTATTAATGGATGAAGGGTTTACGGGTTTAGATTTAAAAATAAAACTTGAATTAATTAACTATTTTATTAAAATATGGGAGAAAGACCAAAAGACTGTCATTCATATTACACATGATATTGATGAAGCGCTTTTGTTATCCGATCGAGTGATTCAGTTTTCAAATAGTCCAATAAACATTATCAATGATATAAATATTACAATTAATAAAAATGAAAGATATAATAGTAATGAGGTAAAGAGTCTAAAAGAGCAATTAATAGGAAAAATAATTTAACATGGAAATGGAGAGATTATGAAAGAAGTTTATAAAAGAATTCAAAGTATGATTAGCGAAGATCGGATTTTTACAAATGAGCCTTTAAAAGAACATACATATTTTAAAATTGGTGGACCAGTAAATATTTTAATTAAAGTGAATAGTATCGATGAAATAAAAAAAGTCATTCAATTATGTAAAGATGAAAACGTAAAATATTATGTTATTGGCAATGGAACAAATATTTTAGTACCTGATGAGGGACTTGAAGCAGTCATCATAAAGATTGCTGAAGACTTTAGTGCCTATAGAATTCAAGGGGATAAAGTACATGTACAATCCGGTATGTTGCTTTCAACTTTATCTAAAAAAATTGCAAAAGCATCATTAGCAGGTTTTGAATTTGCTTCAGGCATTCCAGGTACTGTTGGTGGCGCAATTTATATGAATGCTGGTGCTTATGGCGGAGAGATGAAAGACATCGTTGAATACGCAAAGGTTTTAGATCATAAAGGCAAGATAAGAAAGATTATGAATAAGGACTTAGCATTAGGGTATAGAAAGAGTATCGTTAGTGAAAAGAGCTATGTGGTTTTAAGTGTTTGCTTCCGTTTACAAAAAGGAAATAGTGAAACAATTATGGAAAAAATAAAAATACTAGATGAGAAGCGTATCTCTAAACAACCAATCAATTTGCCCTCCGCTGGTTCTGCTTTTAAGAGACCAGAAGGGTATTATGCCGGTAAATTAATTGATGATGCCGGTTTAAGAGGGTTTCGTTTTAGAGATGCCCAAGTAAGTGATAAACATTGTGGTTTTGTTGTGAACCGTGGAAATGCAACATGCAAAGATATTTTACAATTAATTGAAATGGTAAAAAAGATTGTTTCAGATCAATTTAACGTAACATTAGAAAGGGAAGTAAGAATTTTAGGACGTGATTAAATGAACATAAAATATGACCTTCATATGCACACAAAGTATAGCGATGGTAAAAGTACAATGGAAGAAAATGTAAAAGCGGCTATAGCTAAAGGGTTAGATATGATTGCAATTACTGATCATGGACCTGAGCATTATTTTTTTGGTATTAAAGAAAATGATATTATTAAACTTAGAAAAGAAGTAGATGAAATGAATGAAAAATACCCAGAAATAGAGATTTTGCTAGGCATTGAAGGAAACATTCGCGGGGTGGATGGAACAATTGATGTCACGGATATCATAGAAGAAAATATTGATATTTTATTAGCAGGGTACCACTTTGGTTCAAAACCAGCAAGTTTTTGTAGAGATATGAAAATACACCTCTATAATATCTTAGGGAGGAAAATACCCTACTTTAGAAAGAAAATAAAGCATTATAATACACTATCATTGGTGAACGCCATGCGTAAATATGATATTGATATTTTAACCCATCCTGGCGATAAAGGTGATGTAGATATGGATGAAGTGGCAAGAGTGGCTGCAGAAACTGGTACTAAACTTGAAATTAATGAAAGACATACACATTTAACTGTTGATGAAATAAAAATCGCTATGGTCTATGATGTTGATTTTATTGTTTCATCTGATGCACATCTAGCAGAGCATATTGGTGTTTATGATAATGTTATGAAGCGTGTTGAAGCAGCGGGCTTAGATAAAAGTAGAATTGTAAATTATAGAGGAGACTAAAATGGATTTTGTAATCATTACTGGGCTTTCAGGCGCAGGAAAAACCCAAGCTAAAAAAGTATTTGAAGACAATGCATATTACTGTATTGATAATTTGCCACCAGCTTTAATATCTGATTTTATCCATTTATGTGATCACAACATTGAGCAAATTGATAAAGTGGCTTTGGTTAGTGATGTGAGAAATAAACAATTTTTTGATGAACTCGTTGAAAATTTAGAGCAGTTAAAACAAAAAGGGTATGATTATAGTGTATTATTTTTAGAGGCCGACACACAAACACTTATTAATCGTTATAAAGAAACGAGACGAACCCATCCTTTAAGACCAAATGGTAGTATAGAAGAAGCTATTAAAGAAGAAAGAGAGATTCTTTCAGAATTAAAATCAAAGGCAGATTATATTTTAAAAACAGATGAATTTAATTTAACAACACTAAAAAATGAAATTAATAAACTCTATGAGGTCAATAAGGATAAAAAAGAAATGAATTTAGTTCTTAAATCTTTTGGATTTAAACGAGGCCTTCCATTAGATGCGGATAGTGTATTTGATGTGAGGTTTTTACCAAATCCTTATTATGTTGAGGATTTGCGTCATAAAACGGGAAATGATCAAGAGGTTAGAGATTATGTCATGAGTTTTAAAGAATCAAAGGAAATATATAATCGAATTAAAAGTACAGTTCATTATACAGCAGATATTTGTAGAAAAAATGAAAGAAAACAACTGGTGATTGCAATTGGATGTACCGGTGGACATCACCGTTCTGTGACTTTCATTAATAATCTATATGAAGAATTATCAAAGGAATTTTCAAATACCTTAAAAATACATCGAGACATTGCAAAGTAGGGATAGTATGAAAAGTGAATTAAATGTAGTTGTTATTGGTGGCGGAACAGGATTGTCTGTTTTGCTTCGTGGACTTAAGCATAAATATAAAAATATTACAGCTATTGTTACCGTTGCAGATGACGGTGGCGGGTCAGGTATATTAAGAGAAGATTTAGGCATGTTACCACCGGGAGATATTCGAAGTTGTATCATTGCCTTAGCGAATACAGAACCAACAATGGAAAAACTCTTACAATACAGATTTGAAGAAGGTCGGTTGAAAGGCCAGAGTTTTGGAAATCTTTTTATTGCAGCAATGGATGGTATTAGTAAAAATTTTGAGTATGCAATAAAAAAAATTAGCGATATTCTTGCAGTCACTGGAAGAGTATTGCCGGTATCTAATGAAGATGTACATTTGGTTGCTTATTTAGAAAATGGAAAAGTGATCAATGGAGAGTCAAATATTCCAAAAAGAGTCAGTGAAGAAAACTCAAGGATAAAGAAAATTGGTTATGATAAAGAAAACGTTAGATCGGTAACGGAAGTCCCTATTGCGATTATGGATGCAGATATTATTTTGATAGGGCCAGGGAGTCTTTATACAAGTATTATTCCAAGTTTAATTATTGAAGATGTCAATCAAGCTTTGAAAAATACGAATTCAAAGATCGCTTTTGTGTCAAACTTAATGACACAGCGGGGAGAAACGGATGGTTACTCAATTGCCGAACATGTACAAGCAGCTATTGAACACATAGGTGAAAATGTGTTTGATTTTATTATTACGAATAAAGGAAAAATTAGCCAAGAGACACTTGATCGATATAGTGAGGATGGGTCAGAATTTTTAAAAATGAGAAAAAATGATCTTGAATATTTTGAAAGAAATAAAATTAAAATAATTGAAGGTAATTTTATAGAAGTGGTTCAAGGATATGTTAGACATGATTCTTTTATTATAGCAGATGTATTAGAAAAATTAGTTGATATTAAAATATATAGGTAAAACTATATATTTTTTTGTACTACTTGATTCAGTTGCTATAATATGGATACTAGTTTTTTAAAAACAATCAATCAGATAGTGTTTCAATGATTATGGAAGCATATTTATTTTGTATTCATATTAAAAGGAAGTTTCATCAAAAAAACTTCACGCGCCTTGTTGCGTGGCGTGTCAACAGTACATTTTATTTTAGAAATTTAGTTTGATTATCCGACTAGGTCTTCCGATATTAGAGATTATTTTTTTGCCAATGATTTCAGCATACCCTTTTTCTTCAAGTTTATTAAGTATTCTGTTGACACTTCTTGGCGTAATATCTAAATGTCCAGATAATTCTTTAGATGTGAAGGAGTTTTTATGGGTTTCATCAATAATACAATGAAGTTTAAATATAGTGTTCACACTAATATTTACGGCACTAGCAATTGTATTATATTTTTGATCAAGCATGATGTCATCTCTGTTTTTAAGGGACTGATATTGAGAAGCAATTGGACCAATTGTTTCATTATTATAAACGATATAAGCTCGATTGCCCTTTGAATTTAAGGAGCTTTTCATGCCCTTTTGGGCGTTATATTTTGCTTCTCTTACAGTAATGCCATAACCAATGCCCATACTAATGGTACTAGAGGTATCATTAGAAACATCTGTTAAGATGTCTAACTTTTTAAAATGATCTGTTTCCGTTTCTAAAATACTCTTTGTGCAAAATAAAAAATATTGGTCAATACCGACTTCGACAACGGAGGCTTGTATTTTTTGAGCAAAAAGATATATCTTTTGTGTAACTTTTGTTTTTTCTAATAGAATTTGATATTCATTTTCATTAAGTAATGAATATTCATTGATTGGATCAATTTTTATGGCAATAACAACTGTTTGACTTTTTTCATTTTCTTTCGATTGGATTTTTAAGGCTAGGTGATTAATCGCATCCTTAATACGTTCATCTGTTGCTTTTAGATGTACACACGGAATACTACTTTCCTTGAGTTTGTCAGCAACTTGGATTAGAGTTGTAATACAAGTTGTTTTCATATTTGAGTTGTAGTGCTCTTTATGAAATTCAACTAAGTAATTTATAAAGTTTTGCTTGAAAATATCATAATCGGCAATGGCGATAGTATTGTACTCATGAATACCAATACGACTATAAATTTTATCAATGGTTTTTTGATCATAGGTATCGATGCTAAGGGTAGTGATATTTCTGTTTTTTACAAGGGATAGATTTAATAAAGTCGTTAATAATAAATTTTCGCTTTTATTAATGTATACCCAGGGGATAGAAGAGATCATTGATGAATTAATGAGTTCAAATGAAATTTTATTTGTAAAAAGTAAGGCATCTAATTCTTTTTCTTTGTCTTTAATATTTTTTACAATGAGATCTTTCGTGTTAAAATCATTAAAAACAATTTCAGTTGTTGAAATACTATTGTTCATGTTGTCTAATAAATTGATAATAGTGTTGATTTCCTTCTCGTGACCAATGACGCCTAAAGATAGCATATGTGTCTCCCTTCAATATATTTAACATGTTTGCTATACTCATTATACAATAAAAATAATAAAAGACAAATTAAAGACGTTTTATAGTCATGTCTTTAACTTATATAATAAATACAAGAAAAAGATTTCAATTAGTAGATGGGGAGGAACAATGAAAAAATATGTAGCGGAACCTTTTAAGATTAAAATGGTTGAGACCATTAAAATGACAACAAGAGAAGAAAGAGAAGCTTTCTTGAAGGAAGCGGATTATAATGTTTTTGGATTAAAATCAGGCGATGTATATATTGATATGTTAACAGATAGTGGTACAGGAGCTATGAGTGACAAACAATGGGCAGGTATGATGACTGGGGATGAATCATATGCAGGGGCTAGAGGTTTTTTTGAATTAGAGAAATCTGTTCAAGATATTTTTGGTTATAAGTATGTTCAACCAGTGCATCAAGGACGTGCAGCAGAAAAAGTATTGTTTCCATTGATTATCAATAAAGGAAATTATGTTTTATCAAATATGTTCTTTGATACCACAAGAGCCCATGTTGAATTAGCCGGCGGAAAAGCTGTTGATTTAGTTTGTCCAGAAGCTCTCGATGCTAAAACCTATGCAGATTTTAAAGGCAACATGGATATTGAAAAAATGAAAGCTTTTATAGAAGATAAAGGTGCAGAAAATATTGATGCGGTTGTCATGACATTAACAAATAACTCTGCTGGTGGACAACCTGTATCTGTAGCTAATGTTAAAGCAGTAAGTAAAATTGCTAAAAAATATGACTTACCTGTAATTGTTGATTCAGCTAGATATGCAGAAAATGCTTACTTTATTAAGCAAAGAGAAGAAGGCTATGCAGATGCTTCAATCACTGAAATTGTTAGAGAAGTCTATAGTTATGCTGATGCCCTCACAATGAGTGCAAAGAAAGATGCTATTGTAAATATGGGTGGAATCGTCGCAATTAAAGATGATGAACAATTATATAAAGATGTTCAAGGTATGACAATTCCTTATGAAGGTTTTGTTACTTATGGTGGGTTAGCTGGTAGAGATTTATCTGCTTTAGCCATTGGTCTAAAAGAAGGAATCAATGAAGATTTCTTAAAATACCGTATTGGTCAGATTGAATATTTAGGTGGAAAGCTTCAAGAAGCTGGTATACCATTCCAATACCCAGTTGGTGGACACGCTGTTTTCTTAGATGCAAAAGCATTGTTACCACATATTCCTTATCATGAATTTCCAGGTCAAGCCCTTGCTTGCGAATTATATTTAGAAGCAGGGATCAGAGCTTGTGATATTGGTTCTTACTTATTAGGTGTAGATCCTGAAACAGGAGCGCAAATAGAATCAAAAATGGAGTTTACCCGCTTAGCTGTACCAAGAAGGGTGTATACTCAGGCACATTTTGATGTAATTGTTGAAGCGTTGAAAGAGATAAAAAAACGCGCCAGTGAAATGAAGGGTTATCGTATTACATGGGAGCCAAAAGTATTAAGACATTTCACAGCAAAATTAGAACCATTAGAGTAAAACTATAGGAAATCACAAATTTAAAAAGAAATTCCTAAAAAATTAGGAATTTCTCTTTTTTTTGTATATAATAGATATATATAAATATTGAAAAGGTGATAAGTATGTCCTTTGCATCAGAAGCAAAAAAAAATCTTTGCCGAATTAAGTCGGAAAGTTTGGGAAGTCAAAAGTCAGAATTGTCTGGATTGATTAGAACCAATGGTCAAATTCATATTTTAGGAAAAAGCAAGACTAACTTGACCATTCAATCTGAAAATGCGGCTGTGGCAAGATTAGCATTTATTTTATTTAAGAAATGTTTTAATGTTCATACTGAAATTGAAACAATGAATAATTTCAGAAAGCATCGAAAACACTCATATATCATAAAAATAAATGATTCAACTGAAATTCTTGAAGCATTATATATTTTAACGAAGGCTAATGGATTTTATCAATTAACCAATCGAATAAATCCGGCGTTAATTAAATCAAGTCAGCAAAAAAAGTCTTATTTAAGAGGTGTATTCTTAGGCGGTGGTTCAGTTAATGATCCCCATAAGAGTTATCATCTTGAATTGAATGTACATAATGAATTGTTTGCTGAGAGTTTAAATGAATTATTGAAAAAATATGATTTAAATAGTAGAGTGATTTCTAGAAAAAATAATTTTGTTATATATATTAAAGAAAGTGATCACATCGTTAAATTTTTAAGTATTATAGGTGCACATAATTCATTGTTAGAGTTTGAAAATGTTAGAACAATCAAACAAGTGAGAAATAATGTTAATCGCTTAGTAAATTGTGAGACTGCTAATTTGACAAAAACAGTTGATGCAGCTATCAGACATGTAGTAGCTATTGAAAATATTATGGATATAAAAGGATTAGATTATTTATCAGAAGATTTACAAGAATTATCCTTATTAAGGCTAGCTAATCAAGAGTGTAGTTTAACGGAATTAAGCCAATTATGTGATGGTAAAATTTCGAAATCTAGTATAAATTATAAGTTAAAGAAGATAGAAAAAATTTCCGATGAAATAAACAAGGAGGATTACAAATGAAGAAAGTATTAACCGTAAATAATAAGCTAGGATTACACGCCAGAGCGGCAGCAAAATTTGTTGAAGTAACCAATAAATTTAATTCTGAAATAATAGTAAGTGTAGGAAACGCGACCTTTGATGGTAAAAGTATTATGGGATTATTATCAATTGGTATTAAACAAGGTTCAAAAATAGAATTAGCAATCAGTGGAAAAGATGAAGAAGAAGCCTTTCAAGCGTTGAAAAAGCTTCTTGAAAAGGATTTGTTAGATATATAAATCTGCTTTTAAGGAGGCTATATGGCAAACTTTATAAAAAATATTAATAAAATCAGTGAAGGCGCTACTTTGGGGATGACTATTTACGATGAAAAAGGTCGTGAATTATTATCAGCTGGTAGCGAATTAACAGCAACTAAGCTACAAAAAATCAAAGATGTTGGTATTGAATATGTTCATATTGAAAATAAAAGCATCGATTTAGAAACAATACGCAATAGCAAACGATTCTATAAAAGTTCAGAAGAAACCCGTGCTTTAACGAAGGAAATATATGAAGATATTATTGAAAAATCAGATATAAATATAAAAAAATATAAGGAAGTTATTGCCGGTATTTTCGATGATATATTATCAAAAGATGGTATTATTTTAAATTTGAACAATTTAAAATCCTTTGATGACTACTATTTCGAACATGCAATTAATTCTACTGTATTAGCTGTTGCCACGTGTTTAATTTTAGGATTGAATCGACAATTAATTGAAAATATTGCTATTGGAACGATTATTCATGATATTGGGTATATGGCTGTTCCGCCAGAATTGTTAAGGAAAGAAGAATTAACAGAAAATGAACAAAAACTTATTAAGGACCATGTAACTATTGGCTATGAAATGATTAAAGAGCATAATGAATTATCAGATGTAACGATTGATGCTATTCGGTATCACCATGAGAATGTTGATGGATCTGGTTATCCTGAAGGTTTGAAAGGAACAGAAATTCCTGTATCAGCGAAAATATGTGCCATATGTGATGATTATGATGCTTTATTATCAAATATGCCAAATAAGAAAAAAGAGAATAGATACAGCGCATCTTTAAAATTGATTAAAACTATTGGCAATAAATTTGATAAATTTATTGCTAAGAATTTTCTGAAAGTCGTTGGGCACTATCCAAAGGGTATAAATGTAATATTGAGTAATGGCTACCATGCAACAATTATTGAAGAAAATAACTTTGATCCTGTTGTGAAATTAATATATACTAATGAAGGTGACCTAGTCGAAGAGGATGAAATATTAGATTTATCTAAAAGTGATATTGCAATATTCGACATAGATTATAAAAAAAATTTTTAAAAAAACTAATTTTAAGTAATGAATTGAATTAAAGGTGGCGTATCAATGAAGAAAATAATATTTGTTGTAATTTTTATGTTAGTTTTTACAGGGTGTTCAAATAATACTGTTGAAGTTGTACCCAATAATGAAATTACAACAGAGCAATGGAATAGAATGCTTGACAGTTCCCAGGAAACAATTGTAAATTTGCTTTATTACACAGATGAGGCACCAATTATTGAATGGCTTAAAAATGATTTTAGCAAAGATTTAAATATAAAGTACGGTATTGATTTGAGACTTCAATATATGGAATTATCAAAGATAAAAGAATTTTTAGAAAATGCAAAAGAAAATGAAACACCTCATGATTACGATATTGTTTATATATCTGATGATGGTTTTAAAACCCTTAAAAAGAAAGGTTTATTGTATCCGGATGTATTGAAAAAATTGCCAAATTATTATAAAAATATAGATCAAGAAGATTACATAGTGAATTATGATGAAGGGAATCCAATAGAATATATGGAAGTCCCTATTTTTAAAAATCAACTCGTATTGATTCATAATGAAGATATTATTTATGAAACACCAAAGACTTTTGAAGCCTTTAAAAATATAGCAAAAGAGCATAAAGGAAAAGTTACATATTTACACCCATCAACTCAAACGGGATTGGCTTTTATTCTATCAGCAATTGCGTCTAAAGTAGATATTAAAGAATTAAATAAAGTGTCAAATGATAAAGAAGAAGTCTATAAGCTAGTAAAACCCGGTTTAGACTACTTAGTGGCTTTAGATCAGTATTTGTATGAAGACGGAGAAAGTTATCCTTCAACGGAAGCAGCAATGGATGAACTTTTTGTTGATGATAAATTGCTTTTTACTTTAACAATGGATTATAATAAAGCAACTGAGAAAATATCCGAAGAAGTATTTAAGAAAGCCAGCAACACTTTTGTAATTGAAGAAGGTACAACAGGATTTGTTCACTATTTTGCTATACCGGTTTTAGCAGATAATAAAGCAGGGGCTTTAGTAACCATTAATGATATGATTAGCGGTGAAACCCAAGGAAATATTTATGGAAATTTTGATATGAATAAGTTACCAATTGTTGATCATAACAATATGCCTGGTGATGAGTTAAGCTATTTAAAATCTGTAGATGTTAAATTTACTTCAATTAGTTATGATGAGTTATCTGATTATTTTATACCAGAAGTTAAAAGTGATGTAAGAGAAATAATAGTTGAACTTTGGAGAGAATATGTCGAATAAAAAATTTGTTCATCTGCATTTGCATACTGAATACAGTTTATTAGATGGTTTTGTTAAACTTGACGAATTATTTGATAAAGTAAAAGAATTAAATATGGATACCGTGGCAATAACAGATCATGGTTCGATGTTTGGTGTTGTTAATTTTTATAAAAAAGCGAAAAAAAATAATATAAAACCAATTATTGGTTGTGAGGTTTATACTGCCCAAAGACGTCTAACAGATAAAAGTTCTGTTAAAGATAAATCTATTGGGCATTTAATTTTGTTAGTGAAAAATGAAGTTGGATATAAGAACTTGATTAAGTTAGTATCTTTGGCGTATAAAAAAGGATTTTACTACAAACCAAGAATTGACTATGAGGCATTAAAAAAACATTCAGAAGGCTTAATTGTATTAAGCGCATGTTTGGCTGGGGATATACAAAAAAGTTTACTAGATGGTAATTATAAAAAAGCGAAGAAAATTGCACTTAAATTAAAGGGTGTTTTTAAGAGTGATTTTTATCTTGAATTACAAGACCATAAAATGCCTGAACAAAAAAAGGTTAATCGTGGACTGATCAAGTTATCAAAGGAAATTGATGTCAAATTAGTGGCAACAAATGATGTCCATTATTTAAATAAGGATGACAGTATCATTCATGATGCATTACTCTGTATCCAAACAGGTAAAATTATGGAAGAAAGTCAGCGAATGAAGTTTCCAAGTAATGAGTTCTATTTAAAAAGTTACGACGAAATGTACGATATTTTTGAGAATGTTGAAAACTCTTTGGATAACACTTTAGAAGTTGCTGAGAAATGCAATTTTGATTTTGATTTTTCTAAAATGCATTTACCAGCGTATACAATTCAATCAAATTTATCAAGTGCTGAGTATTTAAGAACCCTTTGTTATCAGGGATTAAAAAAGCGTTATGAAACAATTACCGATGAACTGAAAGAGCGTTTAGAATATGAATTATCTGTTATTGAAGAAATGGGTTATGAAGATTATTTTTTAATTGTTTGGGATTTTATTAAATATGCAAAAGAAAATGGTATTTTTGTTGGACCTGGCCGGGGAAGTGCTGGGGGTTCATTAGTTTCCTATTGTTTAAGAATAACAGATGTGGACCCAATAAAATATGGTTTAATTTTTGAGAGATTTTTAAATCCAGAGCGTATAACAATGCCAGATATAGATATTGACTTTGAAGACACGCGAAGACAAGAAGTTATAGATTATGTTATTGATAAATATGGAGACGAAAATGTCTCGCAAATCATAACCTTTGGAACCATGGCAGCAAGAGCTGCTGTTAGAGATGTTGGACGGGTACTTAACATTAACTACTCAAAAGTCGATCGGGTTGCTAAAAGCATTGATCGCCGGAACAGTTTAAAAGAAGAGGTCAAGGATAATAAAAAGCTAAAAGAGTTAATAAATAATGATGATGAGATTAAAACAATCATTAAATTTGCTATGCGATTAGAAGGGATACCAAGACACGCATCCACACATGCGGCCGGCGTCGTAATATCAAAAAAACCAGTGGACTATTATGTACCATTATATGTCCAAGATGGAAATGTCTCTACTCAATACGATATGACATTACTTGAAGAACTCGGTTTATTGAAAATGGATTTTTTAGGCTTAAGAAACTTAACAACCATCAAAAATACGCTTATTATTATTGAAAAAACAAAAGATGAAGTGATTGATATTGATCAATTAGATTTAACGGATCAAAAAACATTTGAAATGATTGCTAGTGGCAATACTTTAGGCGTTTTTCAATTAGAGTCTACAGGTATGATTCGTTTTATGAAACAGTTGAAACCAAGAAATATTGAAGATATAATTGCTGGTATTTCTTTGTATAGACCTGGTCCTATGGAGTCCATACCAAAATATATTGAAAATAGGAATAATCCAAATAGAATTAAATATTTGCACCCATTATTAAAACCAATTTTAGAGGTTACCTACGGTATTTTAGTCTATCAAGAACAGGTGATGGAGATTGTACGGAAGTTAGCAGGCTATTCTTATGGCCGAAGTGATTTGGTTCGACGCGCTATGAGTAAGAAAAAAATGAAGGTCATGGAAAAAGAAAGAAAAATATTTATTCATGGACAAGTAAACAAAAAGGGAGAAGTGCTCGTTGAGGGATGTTTGCGACGTGGCGTTAGTGAAAAAGTTGCAAATATAGTATTTGACGATATGATTGATTTTGCTAGATATGCCTTTAATAAGTCACATGCGGCAGGTTATGCTATGATTGCATACCAAACAGCCTATTTAAAGGCGCGGTATACTGTTGAATTTATGGCGGCCTTAATGACTAGTGTACTGGGAAATCACACGAAACTTTCCTTATATATACAAAATGCTAAAAAAATGGGTATCGAATTGTTAAATCCCGATGTGAATCGGTCTTATAAAAATTTTGCTGTGGAAGATGGGAATATACGTTATGGACTACTTGCAATAAAAAATGTAGGCACTGGAATTATTAAAGAAATTATTTCTAAAAGAAAGTCAGGGCCATTTAATAGTTTTATAGGATTTTGTGAAAGAATTGAGCCAAGGGAGTTAAATAAAAGGGATATTGAAAGTTTAATAAAAGCGGGTGCCTTTGATGGGTTTTGCTTATATAGATCTCAGTTACTTGCAATTTTTGATCGTGTTGTTAGCAGTATTCATGATAACTCAAGAAAAAATGTCAAGGGTCAAGTGTCACTATTTGAAGTAAGTGAAACACTAATAGATCATAATATTATTAATTATGACATTCCAGAGATCGATGAACTAAAGGAAAATATTTTACTACAATTTGAGAAGGAAGTCTTAGGCATTTATTTAAGTAGCCACCCCTTTAGCAAGTGGCGAAAGAAATTTGATGATTTGAAAATTCAAAACATTGGTGAATTTATTGAAAAGGTAAAAGGGAAAGAAGAGCTTTACGATAACAAACAAGTGGTTCTTATAGGAATGATTTCAAAGTATAATTTAAAAATCACAAAAAATTCTAATGAAATGGCCTTTATATCAATTGAAGATATTTATAATGAACAAGAGGTTATAGTTTTTCCTAAAACCTTTAACCGTGTAAAAAATGTACTGAAACTCAATAATCCTATTATTATTAAAGGGAAGATTAATTTTGATGATTCGGATATTCCTAAAATTATTGCCATTAAAATTGAAAAGATCACGGATGCATTAGTTGAGAAAATGAAGATGGATAATAGGAAACTCTATGTCAAAATTAAAAAATATGATGAAAAGGATATTGTTCGTATTAAAAAAGTTTTAAAAAAATACCATGGGACAAAAAGCGTCATATTGTATTTTGAAGATCTTAATAAAAAATATGCGTTAAAATCAAAATATAATATTCAGTATTCAAATGAATTAAAGAATGAAATTCAAGCTATTGTGGGTCTAGAAGGCGTAAAATATTGCTAAATCATAACAAATTTACTCAAAATTTACTCAAAAACATAAAAACTATTGATAAAAATGATAAAATAGAATAAAATTAAAGTGTAAGTATTAATTGAGGTGAAATAATGAAAAAAATTGCAGTTTTAACAAGTGGTGGTGATGCACCAGGAATGAATGCAGCTATTCGGGCTGTTGTTCGCATGTCAATTTATCATGGTCACGAAGTTTATGGCGTTGATAAAGGCTTCTCTGGATTGCTAGAAGGTGCTATTAAAAAGATGGATGTTTCTTCAGTAGGTGATATAATTCACCGGGGGGGTACAAAATTAAGAACGGCTCGATGTCCTGAGTTTAAAACCCCTGAAGGGATTGAACGCGCTGTCGAAGTATTGAATATGTTTAAAATTGATGGTTTAGTAGTTATTGGTGGTGACGGTTCTTTAAAGGGTGCTAAGAAGTTATGTGAAGCAGGTATAGCAACCATTGGTGTTCCTGCAACAATAGACAATGATTTAGGTTATACTGATTATACCATTGGATTCAACACTGCTTTAGGAACAGTTGTGAGTGCTATTGGGAATGTTAGAGACACCTCTACAGCCCATGGGCGAGCAAATATTATTGAAGTGATGGGCAGAAATTGTGGAGATATAGCACTTTATGCTGGTTTAGCTGGTGGTGCAGAGAGTATCATTATCCCAGAAATTGACTTCGATGTAGATGATGTTTCTAAAAAAATATTAAGAGGTAAAAATCGTGGAAAATTACATAACATTATTTTGTTAGCAGAAGGTGTTGGTAAGCCCTATGAATTAGCAGAACAAATCGAAGAAAAGACAGGTATTGGAACACGGGTAAGTGTTATTGGTTATTTACAACGTGGCGGGACACCTTCAGCCTATGATCGTGTACTGGCGAGTCAATTTGGCGCAAAAGCTGTTGAATTATTAATTAACGACGAATGTTGTAAAGCAGTCGGTATTAAAGGCAATAAAATTATCTCTATGGATCTTGGTGAGGCCTTGGGGACCACAAGAGAAATTGATAGAGATTTATATAAATTGACAGAAATTTTATCGATTTAGACCCAATTTTCATGACAATTTTATATTGTTTTACTTTTGGAATTATAGTAATTTAGTAGTAAGTAGTATTAAAAAGGATAAGGAGATTTAAATGAAAAAAACTAAAATAGTTTGTACAATTGGCCCCGCAAGTTCTGATAAAAAGGTGTTTAAGGACCTCGTTAAGAATGGTTTAAATGTAGCAAGATTAAACTTTTCTCACGGAACTCATGAAGAACAATTAGAAAAAGCTAATATGATTAAAGAAGTTAGAAAAGAATTAGGTGTACCTGTAGCACTTTTATTAGATACAAAAGGACCTGAAATTAGAACAGGTCAATTTAAAGAAGATGTTATTCAATTAAAAACTGGTCAAATTTTTACTTTCACAACGGAAGATGTATTCGGTGATCAAGAAAAATGTACATTATCCTATAAAGGGTTAGCAAATGATGTAGTGCCAGGCGACAGAATCTTAATTGATGATGGCCTTGTTGAATTAAAGGTTTTAGATGTTAATCCAACAGATATCAAATGTGAAGTCTTAAATGATGGACCAATTAAAGATTATAAAGGTGTAAATGTGCCTGGTGTTAGCATTAATTTGCCAGCCATTACCGATAAAGATAAAAAAGATATTATATTTGGAATTGATAATAATTTTGATTATATTGCAGCTTCTTTTATTAGAAAAGCGAGTGATGTTTTAGAAATCAGAAAAGTATTAGAAGATAATAATGCTCATGAGATTCACATTATTTCAAAGATTGAAAACCAAGAAGGTGTCGACAATATTGACGAAATAATTGAAGTGTCTGATGGAATAATGGTAGCAAGAGGAGACTTAGGTGTAGAAATTCCTATTGAGCAAGTACCAATTGCACAAAAGATGATGATTGAAAAATGTAATATTCAAGGAAAACCTGTTGTGACTGCAACTCAAATGTTGGATTCTATGATTAGAAATCCTAGACCAACGAGAGCTGAAGCAACAGATGTTGCGAATGCAATTTTTGATGGAACAGATGCAATTATGTTATCAGGAGAAACTGCAATGGGTAATTACCCAATAGAAGCTGTTCAGACCATGGCAAAAATTGCACGTTCTGCTGAAGAAGCCATCGATTATAAAAGATTATTAAAGGATAGAGCCCATGCTGTTTCTGAAACAGGTGTAACTTTTGCAGTATCTCATGCAACATGTACAACAGCATTAGATTTAAAAGCTTCTGCAATTATAACGGCAACGGCATCTGGATTTACCGCAAAGAAAATTGCTAAGTTAAGACCAAAATCAATGATTATTGCCGCAACACCAAATGAAGCTGTTAGAAGAAAACTTGCTTTGGTTTGGGGTGTTGAATCTGTACTAATTGATGAAGTAGAATCTACTGATGAAATTTTTGATTTTGCAATCAATAAATCAAAAGAAAACAATTATATTAAACATGGAGATTTAGTTGTTATTACTGCTGGTGTTCCGGTAGGCGTTGCTGGTGCAACGAACTTAATGAAAGTACACTTAATAGGAGATATTTTAGTAAAAGGTACTGGATTAGGAAAACAAGTAATTACTGGTAATGTATGCGTTGTCAACAGTGTTGAAGATGCAAAAGATAATTTCCACAAAGGGGATATTATTGCAACTTTATCTACTGACAAAGATTTAATGAAATATATCGAAAATGCTTCAGGATTAATTGTTGAAGAAGGCGGATATACTTCCCATGCCGCAGTTGTTAGTGTATCTCTTGGTATTCCAGCAATTGTTGGTGCAAAGGGCGCTACTGATATTATGAAAGACGGTGCCTTAGTCACACTGGATTCAGAAAAAGGTATTGTTTATGCAGGAAGAACAAGAGTATTATAAGAATGTATTAATTCAATAGAATCCCTTTCGAGGGATTTTATTTTAACCGCTGGGAAACCGGTTACATAAAGGGGGCGCATATGAAAAATGAAATTATGTTAATTACTTACCCGGATAGTTTAGGTAGGAACTTAAATGAGTTAAACCAAGTGCTTGACACACATTTAAAAGATGTAGTAAAAGGAGTTCATATACTACCTTTTTACCCGTCTTCAGCTGATCGTGGCTTTGCACCATTGACTTATGAATCTGTAGATCCGGACTTTGGAACATGGAAAGATTTAATGAAAATGAGTGACAATAAAATATTAATGTATGATTTGATGTTGAATCACATTTCTGCATCCTCTGAATATTTTCAAGATTTTTTAGATAAAAAAGATGACTCTAAGTATAAAGATTATTTCATTAAATATAGTGAGTTTTGGCCAGGTGGTGCACCAACAGCGGCACAAGTAGATAAGATTTATAAACGTAAGCCCCGGGCGCCATTTATAAAAGCTGAATTTGCAGACGGTTCAACAGAAAACATCTGGTGTACATTTGATACGGAGCAAATTGATTTAGATATTAGAACAGAAGGGACGCGAGAATTCATAAAAAAATCTCTTGAAAATTTATGTTCAAAAGGGGCAAAGATTATTCGAATCGATGCTTTTGCATATGTCACAAAAAAAGTTGATACAAATTGTTTCTTTATAGAGCCAGATACATGGGAAATTCTTGACTTTGTAAGAAAAATTGCCAGTGATCACGGTGCAATTATTTTACCTGAGATACATGAACATTATTCTATTCAATTAAAACTAGCAGAGAAAGATTACTATGTATACGATTTTGCATTACCGATGTTAGTTTTGCATGCCCTTTATAGTGGTCAGAAGAAGAATCTAGTGAATTGGTTACAAATGGCACCAAAGAAGCAATTCACAACCCTTGATACACATGATGGCATAGGCGTTGTAGATGTCAAAGATTTAATAAGTGATAAAGAAATAGAATTTACGAGAGAAGCCTTATATTCTCAAGGCGCTAATGTTAAAAAAGTATATAGTTCTGAGAAATACAATAATTTAGATATTTATCAGATTAACTGTACTTATTATTCTGCCCTTGGGAATAAGGATCAAGCTTATTTGTTAGCCAGAGCCATACAATTCTTTGCACCAGGTATACCACAAGTATACTATGTTGGATTATTAGCTGGAGAAAATGATATTGAACTGCTTGAAGAGACAAAACAAGGTAGAAATATCAATAGACATTTTTACGATTTAGAAGAAATTGAAAAAGAAGTTAAAAGACCTGTTGTTAAATCATTATTTAAGCTCATGAAGTTTAGAAATTCTTACGATGTATTTAAGGGTCAAATGTCAATAGCGGAAACAGAATTTCCTAATGTTCTCGAAATAAAATGGTCCCTTGGAAAAAAATATGCTGTTTTAAAAGCTGACTTAGCAGTACATGATTTTGAAATTTTCTACTATGAAGATGGGAAAGAAAAAAAATTAAATTTATAATTTGTTTTGGTAAACAATAATTCGGTATTATTACTTTAAGAAGGTGATAACAATGTATGAAAAAGAACTGCAGGTATGTAAAGACATTGTTTTAGCTGCTAGCATTGAGATTCTTAAGGTCTATAATACCGATTTTAGTGTAGAAAAAAAAGATGATCAATCACCAGTGACTAAGGCAGATATTGAAGCAAATAAAGTAATTGTAAGTGCTTTAAAAAGAGAGTTTAATCATTTAATTATTTCAGAAGAAAGTTTAAATCATCAACAGTACTGTGACAGTGACTATTGTTTTATTGTTGACCCTATAGATGGGACGAAGGAATTTATAAAGAAAAATGGTGAGTTTACAATAAATATTGCATTGTTACATGAAGAAGAATTAGTTGCAGGGGTAGTATATGCGCCAGTACTAAAGGAAATGTACTATGCAATAAAAGGTGAAGGGGCATATTTAGAAAAAGATGGTATAGTTAGAAAAATACATGTTTCTGACAGAAAAAATAAATTAAAAGTTTTAATTAGTCGTTCCCATCAAAGATTAAAGAGTATTGAATTATTACGAGACAATCAGAATAAAATTTTAGAAGTGTCAAGATTAGGTAGTTCTTTAAAAGGTTGTCGTATCGCAAGTGGTGTACAAGATGCTTACTATCGCTTTGGTCCAACCTGTATTTGGGATACTGCTGCGATGCAAATCATTGTAGAAGAAGCAGGGGGGACACTTAAATTACTCAATGGGAAGAAAATAAACTACAGAAAAAAAGATTATATAAATGACGAGTTTTATATTATTAATGATGAAAAAAATTTATTTGTAAAATATCTTAAAACTTAACGTAGACTTAACATAAAATAACAGGATCTTTAAAAATACATTATAGATTTAATGTATAATAGATGTGTTATAAAAGGTTTATTTTTGGAGGTAAAAATGAGCAGGAGCAAAATTTTAATAATAGAAGATGATGCCCATATAATAGAACTATTAACTTTTAATTTGGAAAAAAATAATTTTGATGTAGTTGTTGCCAAAGATGGCGAAGCGGGCTTAAAGATGGCCTATAATATATTGCCAGATTTGATTTTACTTGATTTAATGTTACCAAAAGTCGAAGGGACAAAAGTGTGCATGCAACTTAAAAATACTGAAAAGATGAAAGATACACCAATTATCATGTTAACGGCGAAGTCAGAGGAAATGGATAAGATTTTGGGTTTAGAAATTGGCGCAGATGATTATGTTACAAAACCCTTTAGTGTTAGAGAATTGATTGCACGAATTAAAGTGATTATTAGTAGGTATGAAAAAACCCGAAGTAAAGAAAACACCAATGAAATGATTGAAATCAATGATTTAACGATTGATTTGCAAAAACGAGAAGTTATGATGAATGATTCAATAATACAATTGACTTTTAAAGAGTTTGAATTGTTATTGCTTTTATGCCAAAATAGAAAAAATGTATTATCGAGAGATCATTTGTTAAATCAAATATGGGGATATGAGTATTACGGGAACACGAGAACTGTCGATGTTCATATTAGACATATTAGAAGTAAGATATCTGATGCAATGGGTAAAGTCTATGAGGATATAGAAACGATACGTGGTGTGGGTTATAAAATGAAGTAGAGGTTATTATGCAAAAAAAAATAAATTTATTATTTTTATTTTCAATTTTATTTGGAATTTTTATGGTTAGTCTATTAACCATGAATTTAGTTGGAGACAATTACATCAAAAGTATTGAAAATGAGTTAATATCCAACTCAAATTTAGTGATTGAAATGATTCATCAACAAGATATTGATGATTATAATAGCTTTGCCCATAGAATTGACGAAATAACAGGTGCTCGGGTCACAATTATTGACTACAGTGGTGCAGTCCTTGGAGATTCTAGTGCCCTAATACTAGGGCTAGAAAATCATAAATACAGACCGGAAATTCAAAAAGCATATGCAGGTGAAATTGGTAGAAGTCAGCGCTATTCTGATACTATAGAAGAAGAAATGTATTATGTTGCTTTACCAATTGAAGAAAAAGAATTAGTTATTAGATTAGCATTACCACTGGATCAAATAGAAGAAACAAATTGGATTTTATTCAGACAAATAATGATTGCTTCTATCATTGGGATTCTTTTTTCATTAATCCTAGGCTTTAGAGTTTTAAAAAGTATGATTGATCCCATTAAAGAATTAACGTCTGTGACGCAATCCATTGCTCAAGGAAATTACGGTGAAAAAGTATTTATTAAATCCAATGATGAAATTGGAGAATTAGCAAATAATTTCAATCAAATGAGTGGCGAATTAGAAGAAAAGATTGTAGAACTCAATGAACGAAATGACGAAACACATGCAATACTGGGGAGTATGATTAATGGCATCATTGCAATCAATAACGATAAAGAGATAATGTTCATTAATGAATCAGTTTTGAATATATTTGACTATACTATGGCATTGGAAGAAGCAAAAGGCAGAAGTATTATTGAATTTTTTAGAAATTCCAATCTGAATACTCAGATTATGGCGTTGTTGAAAGGAAAAGATGGAGAGTCTTTTGAACTAAAAATCAGTCATTTAAGTCAAGATAAAATTTTAAAAGTATATTTAAATAGTATCCTGTCTCAAAAAAATCCGCTAAATAAGATTGGAAACTTAATTGTTATCCAAGAGGTGACAGAAATAAGGAAATTAGAAAATATGCGCAAAGATTTTGTAGCAAATGTATCCCATGAACTGAAAACACCCTTGACTTCTATTAGAGGTTTCATTGAAACACTTAAAGAAGTATCTGGTAATGATGTAGAAATTAGACAAAGATTTTTGAATATTATTGATCTTGAAAGTAAAAGGCTAAATGGCTTAATTGATGATTTACTAATTATTTCTGAAATTGAAAATAGTAATCAGAAAAGTGTAAAAGAAATAATCCATGTTAATCATATGATTGACGAAATAGAATTGATTTTACAGGTATTAGCCCAAAAGAACAAAATAAAATTAACCTTAAATAAGACATTCTTAGATTTAGAAATTATTGGAAACCCAAGATGGTTTAAACAAATGTTGATTAATTTAATAGATAATGGTATTAAATATACACCTGAAAAAGGTGCCGTTCAATTAGATATTGATTATACTGATAAATTATGTGTTTTTAAAATTAAAGATAATGGTATTGGTATAGGTCAGGAGCATTTGGAAAGACTATTTGAGAGATTTTATCGTGTTGATAAAGCTCGGTCAAGAGAAGTGGGTGGCACAGGATTAGGATTGGCAATTGTTAAACATGCCGTTAATAATTTTAATGGAAGTATTGAAGTCAATAGTAGATTAGGCGTAGGAACAGAGTTTATTCTTAAAATACCAGGAAATAAGTCAAGAATAAAAGGGGAAATAGATGATGTTTAAATTTATTTCGGTTACTGTGGAGACAATAAAAATAGTAGCAGAGTGGACATATGATGGGTTTGTAAAAAGTGTTTATGTTACACCATATTTTGAAAGTATTAAAGCGGATAAAATCCTTAAAGGTCCAGATGGTTGTGATGGTTTTATTGCTTATATTGATGGTTCAATTGCAGGCTTATTGGAATTTTATTTTGAAGACGATATTATGGAGTTGGGTATTGCTTTGAATCCAATTTTTATAGGTAAAGGTTTAGGAAAAGAATTTATTAGGCAAGGGATAATCTTCGGTATAGAAAAATACAATTACAATAAGAAATTCATAAAACTTTCTGTGAATGAAAAAAACATACCAGCAATAAAAGCCTATCAGAAAGCTGGCTTTTCTTATTATAAAAAAAATGGTGATATATTTGAAATGCGAAAAGAAATCGAGTATTAATCTAAAGGATAGTCGCCTCTTCTTAAAGTTAGTTGAGCTTAAAAATAATGCTTTTTGATAAAAGTGTGGTATAATGAGCATTATAGTTTTTATATACCTAGGAATTTAAAGGAATGAGGTATAGTATGAGCAAGTTAGATCAAATGATAGAGAATACAATTAAGTGGAGTGAAAATCACTTGAACAGTGATAAATATTTAAAGAATTGTTTAGCTTTTGTAGAAGACTCCCTAGAAATGAGTAACGAAATCGAAATTTTTGGTGGCGATACTGCAAAAGAATCAGCAGATTTATATGCTGATAGTATCTATACAGGCCCCCCCCTTAGAGGCAGTTTTGTGTTTTATGACTGTGAAGGCGAGATTGATGGCACTTTTACTAATTGGGGCCATGTAGGTTTTGCGATCAATGATGGGAAAATAATCCATTCATGGGATCATATTAGAATTGATAATTATTTAGACGCTGAAAAGCTTGAAGGTTCGGATACATGGAAATCTCCAACATATATTGGCTGGGTACCCTTAGAACGCGTTTTAATCGGCCATAGAAAAAAAGAACTTTGTGTATAAAACTATAATAATTTAATAAATCTAAAAGAACACTTAAATAGTGTTCTTTTTTTTGTATTGAAAATAATTAGTATTTACGTTTAGAAAGAAATATTTGGGGTAATTAAAGCCTGTGTAGTTGTATTAAGAATGGAGGTTTTATGTATAAAAAAATATTTCTCATCATTTTAGTTGTTGTTAGTTTACTTATTTTGGTTTCATGTCAAAATTCAGAGCCAGTTGCAACGGAAGAAACTATGAATGATTCTGAAGCAGTAGAAGTTATTGAGGCAGATGATCATGAAGAGGGAAGCACTGAAGTTGCGTTAGAATTTACGATTGAAGAACTAAAAGAGTATAATGGAAAAGATGGTCAAAGATCTTATGTTGCTGTTGATGGTATTGTCTATGATGTAACGGATGTACCAGAATGGCAAAATGGTATGCATAATGGACAAGAAGCAGGTAAGGATGTTACTGAAGCTATTAAAAATATATCGCCACATGGCACATCTATGTTAAGTAAAGCAGAAAAAGTTGGTTATTTAAAATAGTTTAAAATTCCATTTTAAAATACTCCCCTTAGTTTAAAAAGGGGAGTATTTTTATGCTTATTCAAATTTGTCAAAATAGATTAAATCTTCAGGAATACCTTTGTCTTTTAAAATAGGAATCACTGAATCTATCATTGGTGGACTACCACAAAGGTAAGCCTCCTTTTCACCAGACTCGGATAAGTATTTTTTAAGTAAATCAGTAACGCGACCTTCATCACCATCCCATTGGCAGGCCTTCGTGGGTCTTGAAAGACAAAGACGCAATTTGAAATTGGGTAAGTCTTTTTCTAATTGTTCAAGGGTATCCATCATATATAAATCACTTCTTGTTCGAGAACCAAAGTAAAAGGTTACTTTTCTATTAATATTTTCATCTCTCATGTAAAGCAAAATACTCATGATTGGTGCGAGTCCGGTCCCAATAGCAACCATAACCATTTCTCGTTCACCTGGATGATAGTAAAACTCTCCATAAGGGCCAACAATAGTTAAGCGTTCCGAAGGTTTTAAATACCGATGAATATATGTTGTAGCAATACCCTCGTCTACGTAGCCAATGAATAATTCTAAGGATGTCGTATCATTTGGCGAGGAAGCAATGGAATAAGCTCTATAAATTTCTTCTGGATTGCCCTTATACTTAGGAGTTAATAATTGTATATATTGTCCAGCTTTAAAACTAATTTCTTTTCCTTCCGGCAGATTCACTCGGATTTGTTTGATTTTATCCGTTACATCTTCTATAAAATTGATGTTATAATTATATTGTTTCACATTAAATAGTTCTTCCGGAATATTAATGCGAATATCTTCCTTTACCTTTAGTTGACATGATAACCGTATACCTTCTTCTTTTTCTTCTTCAGTGACATATCCGCTTTCTGTTGGAAGGAATCTACCGCCACCTTCTAAAACTTTGACTTTGCAGTAGCCACAACTGCCCTTACCACCACAGGCGGAGGGTATAAAGACTTCTTGCTCTATTAAGCTTGAAAGCAAAGTATCGCCACCAGTAACCTCATACTCCCGCTCATCATTAATAATGAGCTTTTTTTCTCCATAGTTAGCAATGACTTTATTAGCTAATGATAAAAGGTATGCCAAAGTACCGGAAATACCGCTTATAACTGCAACTGTTCTAAAAATAACTATCATATTTGCCTCCTATTGAATTTTTACTATACCAGAGAAGCCTAAAAAGGCAAGTGCCATAATACCGGTGATTATTAGGGTAATACCGGGTCCTTCTAAACCTTTTGGTATGCTTGCGCTTTTAAGTTTTTTTCTAATACCTGCCATAGCAACAATGGCTAATGTCCAACCGATACCTGAACCGGCACCAAACAATAAAGATTGTAATAAATTATAATCTCGAATAACCATAAATAATGAAACACCTAATATTGCGCAGTTTACAGTAATCAGGGGTAGAAATATACCAAGGGAATAGTAAAGGTTTTCAAAATAACGTTCAATAATCATTTCTACGAGTTGAACAAAGGCTGCGATTACTATAATAAAAATGATATATCTTAAGTATTCTAAGCCACGGGGTGCTAAAACATAATGATATATTAAGTAGTTTAAAACAGACGTTGCTGTTAAAACAAAAGTAACTGCTTGTCCTAAACTAAAGGATGTTTCTATTTCCTTTGACACAGCAATAAATGAACACATACCTAAGAAATTTGCTAAAATCATATTGTTAGTAAAAATAGATGCTATAAAAATTACGAATGGATTAATATTAGCCATTAGCAGGACCTCCTTCAGCTTGATCAGGAAATACATTTCTTGCAATCCAAATAACGATTCCTAGCATAAAAAATGCGCCAGGTGGCATTACCATAAGCGTCCACCGCATAAAACTATCTCCTAAGACTTGTATACCAAACAAGGAACCAAAGCCTAGCAACTCTCTAAAAAAAGCGATGAAGAGCAATACAGCCGTATATCCTAAGCCCATTGTTGCACCATCAACAAAGGATAAGAGGGGAGGATTATTTTGTGCATAAGCCTCACATCGGCCCATAATAATACAATTGGTGATGATTAACCCAACATAAGGACCTAAGGCTTTTGACATATCAGGCCAGTAAGCTTTAAGAAATATATCCATTATTATTACAAAAGTTGATATAATAAGTACTTGAACCATCATTCTAATGTGTTTAGGTGTGTATTTTCTTAGAAGTGATACAGTCAAACTTGAAAAGGCTGTAACAAAAATCAAACCGATACCCATAACCAATGAATTCATTAGTAAATTTGTCACAGCTAATGCTGAACAAATACCTAAAATTTGACGGTAAACTGGGTTGTCTTTCCATACGCCAAGAGAAAACAACTTTTTAATCTCACTCATTGAAACCCTCCATTTCTATTAATTCAATTACTTCTGGAATTTTAGCATTAAGAATGTTTTTAACTGCTGTAGAAGTTGACGTTGCGCCTGAAATTGAGTCAACATTTCCACCACTAGCAGTACCATATCTTATTAATTCTTCTGTGTTATCAATTGAAATATTTCTAAATTGTTCTTTAAATTCTTTTTCATCAATACGCCCACCAAGGCCTGGTGTTTCCGAGTGATCAGTAAAATCAACACCAAGAAGTTTTGTAAAATTATCATCAAAAGCGAGGTAACCTCGGATGCTTCCCCATAGACCATCGCCAATGAATTGAAAGGCATAACCACTAATGTTTCCATCAATATAATAGATATAATAAGTTTTATCCTGAAATTTTTTTTCTTGAACTTCTTCTTTGAATAAATTAATAATTTCTTCTTCAGAATAGGATTCAATTGGCATATCAAATGTGTATAGAATTGATTTTTGAAATTCTAACGCTTGTTGCTCTTCAATTCGTTCATATGTCCGATCATTTATGAAGGCAAGCAAGAAAGTAAAAACAGCTGTTACAAGAATCATAAAAAACACAGGATATAGAATACGTTTTTTCTTAGCCATTTTTTCTCCCTTCTTTTAGTTTTTTGTTCTCATTGACTTTTTTTACCAGTTCATCAATAATAGGTGCAAAAGTATTTGCTATTAAAATAGCAAACATCGTTCCCCCAGCAAATAAGGCGAAGCCTCTAATAATAACAGTAACAATACCAATAATACTGCCATAGATATATTTGGAAGTTTTACTTCTTGGAGCAGATATTGGATCTGTTGCCATGAAAACAGCACCAAATAAAATACCGCCAGTTAATAATGCATACAGTGGATTAGGCACTTCACTTAAACCAATGTAATGAAATATAGTTGTCATTAAAAGGAAACTAATAATAACAGAAAAAATAATTTCTTTAGATGCTGTTTTCGTATAAATAAGGTAAGCCCCACTGATGATAATTAATAGGGCACTTGTTTCACCAATAGAGCCAGAAATATTTCCTAGAAATACGCGTAAATAGCTTAAGAGTTCTCCATTTAAACGATAATTCAACATAGGTGTTACATTTGTGACAGTATCAACAGAATAGCGTGTTAAATTACCTAAAATCATTTCTGAAGGATTAACCCACTCCACAGTCATAACATTTGCAAAGTTAACATAGATGAATGCTCTGCCAACAAGGGCTGGATTAAAAGGATTTTTTCCAAAACCACCAAAGACCATCTTACCAAATAATACACCGAAAATTATACCAAGTATTGCCACAAAAAATGGCACCTTTGGTGGTAAAATTAATGTAAATAATATGGATGTAACAATGACGGCTTCAGAAATTTTATGAGTTGTTTTTCTAACAAATAACCATTCAGTAAAACATGCGGATAATGTAACCAAAAATAGTAATACTAAAACCCGCCAGCCATAAAAATAAACTCCAGCTATAATTAAGGGTATTAATGAGTAAATCACCTTACGCATCATTTTTTGTTTCATAAACTGTACTTTCAATTGACGCCTCCTTTTCTCTAGTTGTTTAATAATACCCGATGAAAACGGTATTACACAAAAAAAATAGTTAAATTATTGACATCAAATAATATAGGTGGTATTATTTAAAAAATGAACAATGTTCGTAATATGAATACTATTCATTTCATTTTAGAAAATAAAAAGATATCTAGGGTAGTAAAATAGTAGTATTTATAGTAGTTATGAAGGCTAAATGAAATGATATATTAATCATATCTAGGTTGACAGTTTATAGTAGTTTAACTTCATTGAATGATTTAATTATTAATGGAGGGAAACTATAAAAGTTGTAAAAGTAAGAACAGAAGAAAATAAGGAAAGGTATTATGTTCCAGATAATAATGGATATCCTGTTGAGGCAATTTTAAAATTTATACAATTCAAGGATAATATTAGCTATGCGCGAAATACTTTGAAATCCTATTGTTACCATTTAAAATCATATTTTTAATACTTAGAGCAAAGGAATTTAGATTTTAAAGATGTTACAATTGATGACTTATCATTATTTGTAAATTGGCTTCAAAATCCTTTTAAAAGTTTAAAAGTAATACCAGTTAATTCATTAGAAACTGCAAGAAGTGAAAGAACAATAAATCAACGAGGCTCTAAATAGCCGTAAATTATGTAAAAATAAGTAATGAGAAAGTCTACAAATAACGACATAATAGAAAGTATTAGATAATTTTAACATGAATTATTAATGAAGGAAAATCTAATTTAACAAAATAAAATTTAAAGTATAAAAATATAAGATCAGACTTTAATAGTGTAAAAGTTGAATTTGGAACATGCTTTAAACCTTCTAAAATGGAATATAGACAGTAAATTGATTAGCACCTTACTTTGTGGGAGCTTTTGCATAATAAAAAGCGTCATAGATGAATATGAAGCTGAAATTAAAAAAGTAATATAACAGATTGAATTAAGTAAAAAAAGAGATGGCCAAGATGGATTAGCTGAAAGGAAAAATATTTAGAAAAACTTAAAACTATATTATGCTTAAAAAAGCCGTTCATAAAAATTTGAAATCACGCGAGGTAAATGATGGTCAAAAATAAAACTAATAGCATAAAAAAATAAACAAAGAAAAAGATAAAAAGTGACACTAAGAAAAGTTGATTTGACTATTAGTAATTTAATCATTACAGAGGAAAAAATAAATTTTAATCGTATTTTCAATGAATCAGATGTCTCTAAACCCTTTTCTTTATGAAAACAAATAAACTAGAAAAAGGATAGAAAAATTAAGAAATGAAAAACTGAAAACGAATTAGAAATTTTAAGAAATAATGTCTACAAAATAGAATGATTTCAAAAGTAGGGAAACCTACTTTGAATACATGTAGTTAACGTGGACAATAAGTTATTAGAACGGGTTCTTTAACTGAACCCTAGATATGAAGTGGAGGTTAGCATTAAAAATAAAAAAATTCAAAAATTGAGAAAAAAAAGATATTTCATTGACGCAGCAAAGCAACTAATTGATGATGTTGGTGTAGAGGCATTAACAGTAAAAAAAATTGCCCAACGGGCAGGTTATGCAACGGGAACTTTATACAATTACTTTGATAATTTAAATGTTTTATTATTTAACTGTATACTTGATTATTTTGAAGAGCTATATAATGAGCTTTCGAGTATTCAAGTAGTAGATGATGATTATCAAAGTTACGTGTTAACATTAATGGAAGTTTACACAGATTATTTTACTCAAAAACCTGAAATATATTATCTGATCTATTTAAAAAATTTAGGCTCGATTGAAACAGTGAATGATGGTAAAATTTTTCGTCCTAAAATTTCGATTTTATTAAAAAAAGCCTTACTAGAGTATTATAGGAGTAGTAATTTTTCAATTGAAAACAAGGAATTAGAAATAATTGGTTCATTAATTACTAATTGTCTACATGGAAATTTATTATTTTATATAAATAGAAAAAGTAATTTAACTATTGAGCAGTTAAAAGATAAAGTTAAGAGCGAAGTAATGTATATTATTAAGAGAGGAGAGAAAAAATGACTATTGGAGTATTTTATGCAAGTAAATATGGCACGACTGAAAAAGCAGTTAAGGGTTTAGAGGAACATCTAATAAGTAATGGATGTTCTGTTAAAATTTTTAATATCAAAAAAGATAAAACCGAATTAAATGAAAAAAAGACATTTGATTTGATACTTGTAGGTGGCTCTATTTATATGGGTAAGATTCAAAAAGAAGTCACAAACTTCTGCGAAAAGAATGAAGAAATTTTATTGAATAATACTTTAGGATTATTTTTATGTTGTGGTGGTGAAGATGATTTCAAAAGTCAATTGACTACGAACTTTTCTGAAAAGATTATTAATCACGCAAAGATTAAAGGTTATTTTGGTTATGGGTATAATCTAGAAAAAATGAATTTTCTTTATAAAAAAATTATTAAGAAGGTTGCGAATATTAACTCATCAGAAAATGCAATAAAATATGAAGCTATTGAAACATTTGCAAATAATGTTACAAAAATAGTCAATTAGAGATAATGGTGATTTGATATGAAAACAAAATCTCTTATAATTGATTATTGGTGGTTAGTATTAATATCATTTGTTTTGTTCATTATAATTGCATTTATTATAGGAAATATTCGATTGAAAAAAAGAATTACTAGTGAGATAGATGAAATAATGGACAAAGAAACTATATTAAGTGAAAATTTAAATACAATCAAAGCAGAAGACCTTGAAGGGCTTCCAGTGGTAGTGCGAAAGTGGTTAACTTCTGTTGGGGTTATTGGTCAAGAAAGGGTTCGGTTTATTAAGTTTTCTCAACGAGGTCAAATGAAACTTAATCAAGATCAAGAAGAATGGATTAATGCAAAAGCGAAACAATATGTGAGACTACATGAACCAGCTTTTTTGTGGCATGTTGATTTACCAATGCTTCCTATGATTAATACCAAAGGAAGAGATCATTTTATTAATGGCAAAGCATCTATGCAAGTGTATATTGGTTCTTTGATCCCAGTTGTCAATGTGAAAAACAATGAAAAAACTAATGAATCGAGTTTGAGTCGATTTCTTTTGGAGTTACCATTATACCCAACGGCAGCTCTAGAAGAATATATCATATGGGAAGGGACTGATGAACTAAGTGCAAAAGCTATTTTATCTTATAACAATATGACCGTTGAAGCTATTTTCTGTTTCGATGAAAAAAGTAAACTTAGAAGGATTGAAGCATTACGTTATAAAGAAAACGATGAAAAAGCAAAACGTATACCTTGTTTTGGAGAAATTAAAGCATATGAAACATTTGGTGGTATGAAAATACCATCGAAAATTGATATTACATGGCTTTTAAATGATGGAGAATATACTTGGTACAAATTAGAAATTTATGATTATAAAACAAAATAATAGTTGAAAATAGAATGAAAAGTTTGACAGTGCATTCTATTTTTTAGTATATTTTGATTGACTTAAATAAACTAAAAAACACGAATGTTTTTCTTGAAAAAAGAATAAATGTACACTATAATAGTAATATAATTCGTATAAATTTGAAAATATGGTTCAAATGTTTCTACAAGCTACCTTAAATAGCTATAGGCTACGAGTGCATAAATGATTAAAATCATTATAGTTTTACCTACATGTTATTTTTGTGTAGAAAGACTTATGGACTCTGCTTAGGCAGAGTTTTTTTGTTAGAAAATATAAAAGGAGTTAATGAATGAAGCGATTGAAAGAAACTATTTTAAACAAGGGAAGTGTAGTAGGTGAGGACATACTAAAAGTAGATTCTTTTTTAAATCATCAACTAGATATTGATTTACTCAATGCTATTGGTAAAGAATTTAAAGAACGATTAAAAGATAAAAAAATTAATAAAATTCTAACAATTGAAGCATCGGGCATTGCAATTGCAGCGATTACAGCTCAGTATTTCAATGTTCCTGTAGTTTTTGCAAAAAAAGTTCAGTCAAAGAACTTAGATAAAGAAACATATAAGACAGAAGTTTTTTCTTTTACAAAGGGTAGAACATATGATGTACGTGTCTCAAAAAAATATTTATCAAAGGGAGATAAAGTATTAATTCTTGATGATTTTTTAGCAAAAGGTGCCGCTGCAATGGGTTTGATTGATTTAGTTAATAAAGCGGGAGCAGAGGTTTCGGGTGTAGGCATTGTTATTGAAAAAGGATTTCAAGAAGGTGGACAATTGCTTAGAGATCAAGGTGTCAATTTGCACTCTTTAGCAATTTTGGATAAATTTATTGATGGCAAGATTAGGTTTATAGATTAATATGAGAGATTTTAAAGGAGGAAAAATGAAAAAAGGTATTGTGTTATTAATGGTTTTCGTTTTAATGGTAGGTATGCTAGCGGGATGTTCTACTAGTGAAGCACCTGTAGTAGAAGAGGAAGAGGAAGCGACAGCGGAAGATTTAACAGTAGGATTTGTTTTTGTGGGACCTATTGGTGATGGTGGATGGACTTATGCCCACAACGAAGGAAGATTAGCATTGGAGGAGGCATTGGGCGTAAATACAATTTATGTAGAGTCAGTTCCTGATGCAGATGCTTCAATTGAATCCGAAATCAGAAATATGGTTGATCAAGGAGCAGAAGTTATTTTTGCAACAAGTTTTGGATATATGGACTATGTGGAAAAAATGTCTAAAGAGTATCCTGAAGTTACTTTCTTTCATTGTTCAGGCTATAAGCAAACAGAAAATATGGCAAATTATTTTGGACGTATGTATCAACCTAGATATTTATCTGGTATCGTAGCAGGGATGAAGACAGAGACAAATAAGATTGGTTACGTTGCAGCTTTTCCAATTCCAGAAGTAATTAGAGGCATTAATGCATTTACTTTAGGCGTTCAATCTGTTAACCCAGATGCAGAAGTAGAGGTTGTATGGACATCAACTTGGTATAACCCTGCAACTGAGAAAGAAGCGGCTATTTCATTATTAGATGGCGGTGTAGATGTTATTACGCAACATCAAGATACAGCAGGACCACAACAAGCAGCTGAAGAACGTGGTGTTTATTCTATTGGGTATAACACAGATATGCGTGAAATGGCAGCAGGTTCATATATGACAGCACCTGTTTGGAATTGGGGACCATACTATATTGACCAGGTACAAAAGGTAATGGATGGAGATTTTGAAGCACACACCTATTGGGGTGGCTTAGATGACGGAATTGTTGCTTTAGATGACTTAACTGATTTAGCACCTGAGAATGCTGGTGAAGCACTCAAAGCGGCGAAAGATAGCATTATAGCAGAAGAAATTCATGTTTTTGAAGGACCCATTAAGGATCAATCAGGGGAAATAAAAGTTGAAGCGGGTCAAATATTAACAGATGATGAAATGCTTAATATGATGTGGTTTGTTGATGGCGTCATCGGTAATATTAATTAGGGAGATCAGATGGAACAAAAAGTTTTCGTCAAAACAGTTAATTTAACAAAAACCTTTGGTAAAGTAAAAGCTAATGAGCAAGTAAATTTTAATGTACTTAAAGGAGAAATACATGCTGTCTTAGGTGAGAATGGTGCAGGTAAAAGCACATTAATGAACATGCTATCGGGTTTATATAAACCTGATAGTGGTTCTATTTTTATAAAAGATAAAGAAGTGAATTTCAATTCACCAAAGGACGCAATTGCTAAAGGTCTTGGGATGATACACCAACATTATAAACTGGTAGATGTTTTCAGTGCAAAAGAGAATATTTTGATTGGTAAAAAAGGCAAGTTTTTTTTAGATAAGGAAAAAAGTTTTGAAACGATTAAAAATATTGCAGACCAGTATGGTTTACCAATACATCCAGATAAGAAAGTTTCAGATATGTCTATTGGAGAAAAACAGTCTGTAGAAATTATAAAAGTTTTATATTCTGGAGCGGACATTTTAATTTTAGATGAACCCACTGCGGTTTTAACACCTCAAGAAACAGAGAAACTATTTAAAATCATCAGAAGGATGGCAAATAATGGATGCGCTATCATAATTATTACCCATAAACTTAATGAAGTAATGGCTGTTTCTGATCGGGTAACTATTTTAAGAAAAGGTCAAACAATTGATACGGTATTAACTCAATTAACTACACCAAAAAAATTAACGGATTTAATGGTTGGAAAATCGACTAATTTATCTATTCAGCGACCAATTATTGAACGGGGTTCTGAAATACTTAAAATTTCGAATTTATCTGTTAAAAATAAAGATAATGTAGAAGTTTTAAAGAATTTATCTTTTTCTATGTACCAAGGAGAGATTTTGGGTGTTGCTGGCATTGCAAATAGTGGACAAAAAGAGTTGTGTGAATCAATTGCCGGACTTTATCAAGTCGATTCAGGAGAAATTTTATATAATGGTGAGAATATTGTAGGACACAAACCAGTAGATATTATTAAAAGTGGAATATCAATGAGCTTTATACCTGAAGATCGTTTAGGTATGGGATTGGCTGCTTCTATGGATATGGTTAACAATTATTTAATAAAGGAACATCATAATCAAAAAGGAATATTTTTAAAAAGAAAACCAATTGAAAAGAAATGTGAAAAGATGATCCAAAGTTTAGATATTCAAACACCGGGTATTCATCATCCAGTGAAAGAACTTTCAGGAGGAAATATCCAGAAAGTTTTAATTGGTAGAGAAATAGATACACATCCAAGTATACTTGTAACGGCTTATGCTGTGAGGGGATTGGATATTAATTCTGCTCATAGAATATACGATTTACTTAATGAGCAAAAGAAGAATAAAGTTGCTATTCTTTTTACTGGAGAAGATTTAGATATTTTGCTTGAATTATGTGATCGTATTTTAGTTATGTGTAATGGTAGTATAACAGGCATTGTAAAAGCTACTGAGACATCAAAAGAAGATTTAGGTTATATGATGACAGGAAATATGGAGAGAGAAGGGATGTTTTATGTTTAGAATGATTAAAAGAGTACATATTTCTAAACGTAAAGCTATGATTATTCGTCTTTCTTCTGTTTTTTTTGCTCTACTTTTATCATCTTTTTTCATCGGTTTGATGGGACATGGGCCTTTAAAAGTATATTCTTCTATGTTAGAAGGTGCTTTTGGGACAAAACATAGAATCATTGAAACACTAAAAATTGCTATACCGATTATTATAACTTCAATTGGTATTATGATTGCTTTTAAAATGAAGTTTTGGAATATTGGTGGAGAAGGGCAAATTTTAATAGGTGCTCTTTTTGCTACTTACTTTGCACTAAATTTTGATTATCTACCAAGGCCTTTGTTGCTTATGATAATGTTTATTGCAGGTTTTGTAGGTGGCGGTTTATGGGGGTTGATTCCTGCCTTTTTTAAAGTTAAATATGGTACGAATGAAACGATAATCACATTAATGTTGAACTATATTGCTATTAAATTTATTACTTACTTACAGTACGGACCCTGGAAAGATCCAAATGCAATGGGCTTTCCCAAAATCGAATCTTTTTCAGAAGAGGCAATTTTACCCAAAGTTTTTGGATTGCATATGGGTTGGATGATTGCCTTAATAATAGTCCTAGTGATTTCAATTTTAATGAAATATTCTAAATGGGGTTATAATATTGCTATAATAGGAGAATCAGAAGACACAGCCCGTTATTCTGGTATAAATATTAAAAAAACTGTATTGTTTTCATTATTTATTTCAGGCGGTATTTGTGGTATTGTTGGTTTTATTGAAGCGTCAGCTGTCAATCAAACATTAACACCATTATTATCATCTGGTTATGGTTTTACTGCAATTATTACGACTTGGTTATCTGGTTTATTACCAAGTATTATCATACCGGTTTCAATTTTATTTGCAGCAATGGTAAAAGGCGGATCCTTTATTCAAACGGCTTTTCAAATCCCAAGTTCAGCTGCAAATGTTTTACAAAGTATGATTTTATTTTTTGTTATTGGTAGTGAGTTTTTTATAAAATATCGTTTAAAATATATGGGTATTAAGAAAGGGGAAAATCTATGATTACATCATTTTTAGTATCCGTTGTTATTTCAGCGACACCACTCTTGTTTGCAACACTAGGGGAGATTCTTACAGAAAAATCTGGACACTTGAATTTAGGTATTGAAGGCATGATGTTGATTGGCGCAGTTGCAGGTTTTGCCACAGGTATTGTCACAAATAATCCAATTTTAGCTATTCTTGGTGCCATCATCGCCGGTGGGTTATCTGCATTAATATATGCGTTTTTAACAATTACTCTAAGAGCAAATCAAGTTGTATCAGGCCTTGCATTGACAATATTTGGTACGGGTATTTCTAGTTATTTGGGAACAAATTTAATCGGACAAAAAATGCCCGAGAATATTATCAGTTTTTATAGACCTATTGAAATACCACTACTATCAAAGATTCCAATAATTGGACAAGGCTTGTTCAATCAAGATATTTTTATATATTTTGGTTATTTATCAGCCATAATAATAGGTATTTATTTGTACAAAACAAGACTGGGTTTAAATCTAACCGCTATTGGAGAAAATCCGGCAGCAGCTGATAATGCTGGGATAAATATATCAAAATATAAATATATTCATATATTAATTGGTGGTGCATTATGTGGCCTCGGCGGCGCATACCTATCTGTTGTTCAAGTACCCGTTTGGCAAGATAATATTGTTAGCGGTCGGGGATGGATTGCTATTGCTTTAGTTATATTTGCAAAATGGAATCCTTTTAAAGCCATATATGCTGCATTTCTTTTTGGTGGATTAAGCATTGTGGGTTTTCGGCTACAGTATTTAAATATTTCTCAAAATTTATTAGATGGATTGCCTTATCTATTTACAATAATTGTTTTAGTTATCAGCTCAATGGGAGAAGGAAAGAAGAATGGTCCACCTGCTGGATTATCTATACCTTATTTTAGAGAAGAACGATAATAACAATATTTTAAGTAGCTTTTTTAACGAAAGTTACTTTTTATTTCTAAAAGAATATAAAGCTTATTATTTGTGATAAAATGTTACTAGTAAGAGCATATCGCATTTAGGAGGGAAAAGTATTAAATTGACATATACGAATTTAATAAATAATACAATTAAGATTTACTTAGCAGGTGATTATAAAAAAGCCTACGCATACATAACAAAATATGAAAAAGATGTAACTGGAAATCTAGCACAAATTTATAATTTCAGATATGCCATTGCAAGTAAAGCTGGTATGGCGGATAAAGCTATAGAACTCATGGCTGAGGCAATAATTGATTGTGGATTTTGGTATGCATCAGAATATTTGCAATCTGATGAAGATTTAGATCTGATCAGAAAAAACGAAACATTTGATTCTTTAGTATGTATTTGTGAAAAGAGAGAAAAAGTAGCAAAAAATCAAATAAAACCACAATTAAAGATTTTATCAAGTCAGTTATCTGAGAGCCATCCGGAAAAACAATTGATTATGGCACTTCATGGCAACCAAGAAAATTTAAAAATTGCTGAAAGTTATTGGAAGTGTCTTTTAACGGAAGAACGCCTCATTGCATTGCCTCAGTCTTCTGAAATAGAGTTCTCAGATGCGTACATATGGGAAGATTTAGAAATTGGTAGTCACATCTTAGAGGACTTTTATAAAAAAATAGTAAGAAAAGAAATGATTAAAAAAGATGAACTGATTTATGGCGGTTTTTCTGCTGGTGCTAGACAGGTCTTATATCAGGTATTATTCACTCAGTTAAAAGCAAAAGGTTTGATACTAATCGCTCCTTGGTTACCAGAATTAGAAGAGTGGAAGAAAATTTTCTCGTTATTAAGTGAAAAAAGAATTAAAATATATATTATTTGTGGAGATAAAGATGAAGATTCTTATGAAGATAGTAAGGCATTAGCTGGATTATTAAATACATTTGATATTGATCATAGATTCGTTGTCATAGAGAATTTAGAACATGATTATCCAAATGAATTTTCGCGTATAATTGAAAAAGGCATTCAATATATTAATGCTTAAAGAATTGTATAATTTTAACTATATTTTAATAGCATTTTAATGTTCATCCATTATAATATAGTTAATGCAAGGAATAGTCATTTTAATTATTTTATTTAAAATTTTAAAAAAATAGATTGGGGAGAGATGTGATGAAAAAAATTAGTGGTTATTACTATGGGTCTAAGATAGATGGAAAAGTTGAATTCATAGAAAATATCCAGTATTCTCTAAAAAAGAGGGTTGATAATGGATAAAAAAGAAAATTCATTAGTCGATATGCATTTGCATACAAATGCCTCAGATGGTACGTGGACAATAAAAGAATTAATAGCAGAAGTGATTGATAAGAAGATTGATTTTTTTTCAATAACGGATCATGATACCTTTGAGAATAGTATGAAAGCATTAGAAATGGTTCCTAAAAATAAGGCATTTGTAATTGGAACGGAAATTTCATCAACGTACAAGACAACGGAATATCATATATTAGCTTATGATTTTAATCCGAAGGATGCGGATCTATTGGATCTATTAAGCCGTAACAAAAAAATAAGGAATGAACATAATGAAGATATCATTGAATATGTAAAAGAGTATGAATTAATTAATAATGTTAAAGATTACGATGAATATGAAGCTGATTTAAAGCGTGGCGGCTGGAAATCATTAAACTACTTACTTGATAAAGGAATTGTCCAGGATTTAAAGGGTTATTTTAATTTGATGAGTATTAGTGATTTAAAATTAACATTTAGTGATCCAAAACTAGTGATTGATACAATACATAAGGCTGGAGGATATGCAATTTTGGCACATCCAAGTGCTTATGATCAAGATATATTTGATAAGGAATTTCTTAGGACATGGTTATCATTTGGCATTGATGGTATAGAATGTTATTCCCCTTACTTAGCAAATTTTGAAGAAGCGAAGGGCTATGTAGAATTTTGTAAAGAAAATAATTTGATGATCTCAGGTGGGTCAGATTGTCATGGTGCTTTTAATAAAAGAACCGTTGGTGTACCAAAAGTAATGTGGAAAAATACAGATTTGAATTTGCTTTTTAACAGCAAAAAATATTAAGAATATTCAAATCATTTAATGGGAGGAAGAATTCATGAAAAAAATAATAATTATATTTTTTATTATTCAAGTCATATTATTTTCAGCATGTAATAAAATTGATGATGAAAATGAATCAACAGAAATACTTGAATTAGAAGAAAACGAAACTTTGATTGAAGACTCTTCTCTCTTTAAAGAATTAAATGAAATATACGCTTTAGAAAGAATGGATGAGATACTATTAAGGAAAATTACTGAAGAACAATATCTTGTTGGTTTTCAGGAAAAATTTGATTATCAAATGAATCCAACTTTTCATATTTATGATTATCAAAAAAAAGAATCGAAACCTATCGATGGACAACTCGAGTATATTGATGAAATAAGAATTGAAAATAGTAATATAGATTTCTTTTCAAAAGGTACGAATATAATGACTGGTTTTAGAGTGTTTCCAAATATATCTACAGTAGATATTGAAACCGGTCATGTAAATAATCAAAGTGTTTATTCAAGAATAGGCTCCAATTTTAAACCATTTTACATGGGAAATTTTATGAATGAAACAAATCTTAAGGATTTAATTATAGCTAAAAGTGGAATAATATTTGATTTTTCAGTTTCAGAAAATTCGTTGTTAGCTGGTGGGAATCACTGTCCTAATATTTCGGTTATTTCAAAGAGTGAAAATAATATTACAATTGATGTTGAAAATCTTATTATTGAAGAAGCAGTACGAAATACATTTGGAGAGAATGCTTTTATAGATGAAATCAATGTATCTTCATATATTGACGGTAGAAATATTAACCATAAAGTTTTGTCTTTTGAATTAGAGGTTTTTAATGAATATACTTGTAATTTTGAAATGGGCAGTGACGGTATTATGGATCTAATAGTAAGTTATAAATAATAGAAAGTAAAGGTGTAAACATGTGGACAAGAGAGATGATAAAATCAAGAGCTAAAAAATATTTATTTAATATTTATTGGCAAGCATTTTTTGTTAGTTTGGTGATTTTTGTTGTAGGAGGTGAGCATAATACCGGGAGTACCAGTGGTAATTCTGTAAGAGATTCTAATTTTGGATTTCATTTTAACTTTAGTACATTTTTGAAAATAGGTGGAATTGTCTTACTTTTTATTATTCTTCGAGTAGTTTTTGGTTATTTATTAGAAGTTGGTGGACGAAAATTCTTTATTCAAGCCTCAAAAGGTGATGTTAATCTGAATTATTTGAAATTAGGTTTTGATAACAACCTTTATATGAATATAATTTTTACTATGTTTAAGAAGAGTGTTCAGATTTTTCTATGGAGTTTATTATTAATTATTCCTGGGATTATAAAATCCTATGAATACCGAATGATTCCATATTTGTTAGCAGAAAACCCTAATATGCATCCGGACCGAGCGTTCGAAATAAGTAGAATAATGACAGATGGAGAAAAATTTGAAATTTTTGTACTAGATCTATCATTTCTTGGATGGTATTTAATAGGTGCATTATTCCTTGGTATTGGCGGATTATTTGTTAATCCTTATGTAGATACTACAAATGCAGAATTGTATAAAATTTTTAAGCAAGATTTATTGGAAAAAAATATAATTTCTTCAAGTGAGTTATCTCTAATTTAATTAGTGAGCTTCCGCTCTGATATTGTGAAACTTATGATGAGTATTAAAGAAAATTAGACCTAATGATTAGGATTAGGTCTTTTTTTATTAAAATAAGAACTTGTTTAATTTCTATTATAGTGATACTATATTTGTGTATTCGAATGTAATAATATAAGGGCGTTTAAGTGAGGAGAATATATGATTGAATCAGTATTTAAAGCTTTAGGTGATGAAAACAGATTGAGAATTCTTAATTTATTATTTGAAAAAGACCTTTGTGTTTGTGAAATTGAAGTAATTTTGAAACTTAATCAATCAAATGTATCTAGAAATTTGAGAATTTTGAGAAAAAATGACTTTGTTGATACCCACAAGGAAGCTCAATGGATCCATTATGTTTTAAGTTCAACCTTTAAAAAAGATCATATTGAATTAGTAAGGTATTTAGAGAAAGCATTTGAAAAAAACGAAATTTTTACTAATGATTTAAAACGATTAAAAAAGTATCGCAATAGTCGTTTCAATTGTCAAATCATTGGAGAATATAGAACAAAAGTATTAGAAGTATTAGAATAGAGAGGTGGAAAAAATGAAAAATATAGAAATTTTTGAACCTGCAATGTGTTGCTCAACTGGCGTTTGTGGGCCAAGTGTGGATAAAGAGTTGCTTAGAATATCTTTAGTATTTAATAAACTTGAAAAGGATAAGGATATAACAGTTAATCGGTTCAATTTATCAAGTAGTCCACAAGAATTCATTAATAATAAAGTGATCAATAAAATAATTAATGGTAATGGGGTAGATGATTTACCAGTAACAATTTTAGATGGTGAAGTAGTAAAAACAAAAAAATATCCTACAAATGATGAATTATCAAAATGGCTAGAATTAGATGAAAAAGTTTTAGAACAAGCCGTACATAAACCAGCAATTGAATTATAAGGAGTGAAAATGAATTATAAAAAATTTAATATAAATAAAATTGAATTAACTAAATATTTATTTTTTACAGGAAAAGGTGGTGTCGGTAAAACCTCAGCAGCATGTGCAACAGCCGTTACATTAGCTGATCAAGGGAAAAAAGTGATGTTAGTAAGTACTGATCCGGCATCTAATTTACAAGATGTTTTTGATATCGAACTAAATAATAAAGGTGTAGCCCTTAAGGAAGTAGAAAATTTAGTTGTAGCGAACTTTAATCCCGAGGAAGCTGCTGAAGAATACAAAGAGAATGTAATAGCGCCTTATAGAGGTAAATTACCAGAATCAGTTCTTGAAAACATGGCTGAACAATTATCAGGTTCATGCACAGTAGAAATTGCCGCATTTAATGAGTTTTCAAATTTCATAACAAATGATAAAGTATCTAATGATTATGATCATATTATTTTTGATACAGCGCCAACTGGGCACACACTTAGAATGTTAGAGTTACCTTCCGCTTGGACTGAGTTCCTTGATCAAAATACAACTGGGGCTTCTTGTCTAGGGCAATTATCAGGATTAGAAGGCCAGCAAAAAATTTATAAACAAGCTGTAGAAAATTTAGCAAATGGAGAACTAACAACACTAATATTAGTTGCTAGACCAGAAGAAACTCCATTGAAAGAGGCAGAACGAGCTTCTTTAGAATTAAAAGAAATTGGTGTTGAAAATCAAATGTTAATTATTAATGGGATATTAGATGAATATGATGATTTCTTATCAGAAAAGATTCATGAAAAACAAAGTAAAGCGCTAAATAATATATCTGATTATTTAGATAAACTTGAAACATATAAAATTCCTTTAAGACCTTATAATGTAACTGGATTAGATAATTTAAGATCATTTTTTACAAGTAATGATGTTAATTATAGTACGAATGAGATTATCAAAAGTGACAATGATGAATTAAAAGATATTATTGACGATCTTGTAAAGAATGATAAGAAAGTAATCTTCACAATGGGTAAAGGTGGTGTTGGTAAAACAACAATTGCTGCATCTATTGCTCTTGGATTAGCTAAGAAAGGCAAAAAAGTTCACTTAACAACAACAGATCCAGCAGCACACTTACAATTTGTTCTTGAAGAAAGTGAAAACATTACTTTAAGTAGCATAGATGAAAAAGAAGAATTGAAAAAATATAAAAAAGAAGTGATGAGTCAAGCAAGTGATGATCTAAGTGGAGATGATTTAGCTTATTTAGAAGAAGATTTAAGGTCGCCTTGTACTCAGGAAATTGCTGTATTTAGAGCCTTTGCAGAGGTAGTTGATAAGTCAGAGGATGAAATTGTTGTTATTGATACAGCTCCAACAGGTCACACATTATTATTACTTGATTCTACAGAAACTTATCATAAAGAAATTGAAAGATCTCAAGGAAAAATACCTGAATCTGTTAAAAGGTTATTACCAAAGTTAAGAAATCATGAAGAAACAGAAGTAATAATTGTGACTTTACCTGAAGCCACACCAGTATATGAAGCCCAGCGATTAGTTGAGGATCTCAAAAGAGCAGGGATCCTTACAAAATGGTGGTTGATTAATTCAAGCTTTTATAAAACCAAAACAACAAATGATATTTTGAAAGTTAAAGCGAGTAATGAGATTAAGTGGATTAATGAAGTAAATAATATTTCAAATGATCAATTTGCAGTGATTGAATGGATGCCTGAGGATTTAAAAGGTGAAAAATTGTACGACTTGATTAATTAAATCGGCGAGGATTAATAAATTTGATTTACTATTGACATTGGTTGTAGTGGTTGTAATATCTAATTAATACAATTTAGAAATTGTTGTAAAATAATATATATCGATGAATTAATAACATAAAAGATAAAATGAAAGTTTTAGTTACTGAAATTAGAAATGATGCTGAATCAGCAAATAATTTTGAAATCATTGGTAAATTTTAGAATCGCATGGTTTCTTACAGTAATAAATTATAATTTATTAGAGTAATTCTTTCAAAATAGACGAATATGCTAAAATCCCTTGACTGGATATCCCATTTGCATATAAAGCTCTTAGGTTTTAAGTCTATTAAACCTAGGAGTTTTTAATATAAAAAATGCAATCTTTAAATTAAAGATCACATATAATAAATTATTTTAAATTCATCTTATAATACTCTCCATCTACGATTTGATAGACTTCATCTATATCAGAGATATTTTGATTAATTAATTTTAAAAGTTTTTCATAATCATCAGATAAAAATCGGCCAGCTAAACCACAGGAAGCACTTATTTGTCGTGGTACAGGTATAATCTTTACAGTTAAATCGTTATCCTTTAATAATTTTTCAAATTTAAGAGCCAAATGGGTTGAATGAAAAGTTGCGATACTGTAATTCTTTTCCATGAGTTCACCTTATTTCCTATTTTTTTTAATATAAATTTATTTTCTTATTTCTTAGTATATCTGTTTTTTTAGTAAATTCAATTGATTTTTAAAAATAACCACTTGTCATTTCAAATGAGGAAAAAGCAAATATAAATAAAAATTATTAATGATTTAAATGAATCTATAAGAAATTATAATAGCAAATTGTAGACTTTCATTTGAAAGTCTTATGAAAAAGATTTACAATTGATATTAAGGTAATAGTTACTAGAATTCATGACTGGAGTGATTAGGTGAAAAATATATATTTTGATTGTGCAGCAACGACAAGACGGAAACCAAAGCAAGTAAGAGAAGCAATGATCAATTTTTTTGATAATATAGGCTGTTCTCCTGGACGTGGCGGTTATCAGTGTTCACTAGAAGCAAGTAGAGTTGTCTTAAATACACGTTTATCTATTGCTAAGCTTTTTAATATTGAAAAATCAGAGAATATTATATTGACTCATAATATTACTTATGCTATAAATATGATTCTCAGAGGTTTATTAAAACCTGGTGATCATGTAGTCACAACGACAATGGAGCATAATGCTGTCATTCGCCCTTTAAATGATTTAATAAATAAGATAAATATTAGCGTTGATTTTGTAAAAGCGGATTCAATGGGGTATGTTTCGGCGGAGGCGATTAAAAATGCTATGACACCAGAAACAAAAGTTGTTATTACGACGCATGCCTCGAATGTTACTGGAACAGTTCTACCAATAAAAGAAATAGGGGCAGTTGTCAATAAAACAGAAGCTTTTTATATAGTTGATGGGGCACAAACAGCTGGCAGCCACTTTATTGACTTAAGTGCTATGCCCATTGACATTTTTGCTTTCACTGGTCATAAAGGGCTCTATGGTCCTACTGGTACTGGTGGTTTTATTATTAAAGATCATGCAGCAAATGCTATGGAAACTCTAATTCAGGGCGGTACAGGCAGTATATCAGATAAAGATTTTCAACCAGATTTTCTACCGGATAAATTTGAAAGTGGTACAGCAAATGCCATTGGAATTGCTGGATTAGGCGCAGGTGTAGATTTTATTTTAGAAAAAGGTGTCCAGAACATTCATCATGAAAAAAAAGAATTAACTGATTATTTTTTAAGAGCATTAGAAGTTATTGATGATGTAAAAATCTATGGACCTAAGGATTCAGACATACAAACATCAACTATTTCTATTGGCATAAAAAATATTGATTTAGGTCAATTGAGTTTTCAATTAGATGATGAGTTTAGCATTATGACAAGATCAGGTTTACATTGTGCACCCTATGCACACCAAACTATAGGCACTTTTCCTGAAGGTACTTTAAGATTTTCCTTTGATATCTTTAATACAAAAGATGAAGTTGACTATATTATTAATAGTTTAAAAACACTAATTTAATGCTATGAAGCATATTTTCCATGTTTTTTTCTAAAAAACTAAAAAAGCATCTATTTTTAAGAGTATTAAAAAATCCTAAAAATAGATGCTTTTTGTTTATTATTTTTCTAATTCAAGGGATAATAGAATATCTAAATAGTCCATAAATTGATCTGTGTAGCTTTGAATATCTTTGCTATCTGTCTCTAGATATCGGTTTAATAAACCTCTGAAAGTTAGAATCATCAATTCATTGATTTTGTCTACATTCTTTTTATTAATGAAACAACCATTATCAATACATTCTTCCATTAGAGTCATATTTCTTTTATAAATATCACTTTCACTCAGCATGGCTTTTAATCGACCATTATTAGTATTTAATCTTTCTGGATAGATTTTATAGTATAGATTAAGTGAATTACTTAACTCAAAGCTAAATTTTGAAAAAAATAAGTCATAAAAATCATTCGGATTCTTGAATGCTTCTTCTGCAAATATCCGCCATATTTTAATAAATTCTTTTAGCGGATGCATATCTTCTTCTATTTCATCATAAAGGCGTTCTGTATACTCTTCTAAATGTGTAATTTTAGTGAAAAAAATGAGATGATCAAGGTCGTTGAAATAGTTATAGATAGTAGAACTGTTATAGCCAGCTTTTTTAGCAATTTTTCTAACGGTTGCATTTTCAAAACCCTCTTCTTGAATTATTTCATTTGCTGCTGTTATAAAATAATCCATTGTACGTAATGTTTTAATACTAAAGTCTTTCATAATTTACCTCCATATTTTAGATATAACAATAGTATACAACTTAAATGAACAAAATGCAATTTGATTATATAAAAAACATACTCTGAAAAATATACATGTTTATATAAATAATAATAAAATAAAAATAAACGCGTTTATATAAAAAACATGTTTACAAAATAACCATGCATATGTTATACTTTAATTGTCAAATAAATATCAATATGAAGGAGGGTCAAAAATGAAATTAGAAATTGGAAACTTCCAAGTTCAAAAAGTTGAATTTGGGAAAACGTCTTCCTATAAGGATGGGACGTTAACAATCAACAAAGAAGAAGCACTTGCAGTAGTATTTGAAGATGAACATATCACTGATGCTGATTTAGTTTTAACTAAACCTGGTGATGATGTGAGAATTGTTCCTGTAAAGGAAGCAATTGAGCCGAGATTTAGATTAAACGGTGGACCAGCGTTTCCAGGCGTAACTGGTAAGATTGAAAGAGTCGGTGAAGGAAAAGCTGTTGCACTTAAGAATTGTAGCGTGTTAGCAGTTGGAAAACACTGGGGTAGTTTTGGTGATGGTTTAATAGACATGAGTGGTGAAGGTGCAAAATATACCATTTTTTCAGAGTTAATTAATATTTGTTTAGTGGCTGACACTGATGAAGAATTTGAGCGCCACGAACAGCAAAAGAAAAACCATGCTATTCGATGGGCAGCTCATCGCTTAGCAGAATACTTAGGTAGTATTGTGAAAGATATGACGCCTGAATCAACTGAAACATTTGAATTGGGTCCTATTACTAAACGTGATGAAAAAGTTAAAGATTTACCATCAGTAGTTTATGTAATGCAACCTCAATCTCAAATGGAAGAATTAGGTTATAATGATTTAGTTTATGGATGGGATACAAATAGAATGTTACCAACATTTATGCATCCAAATGAAATCTTAGATGGCGCAATAATTTCTGGAAGTTTTATGCCATGCTCTTCAAAATGGTCTACTTATGATTTTCAGAATTGTCCAACAATTAAAGGTTTATACAATGAGCATGGAAAAACCATTAATTTCTTAGGTGTAATTATGTCGAATTTAAACGTTGCTCTAGAGCAAAAAGAAAGAGCAGCAATGTTTGTACAACAAATGGCAAGCAACTTAGGAGCAGATGCGGCTATATTAGCTGAAGAAGGCTATGGTAACCCCGATGCTGACTTTATCGAATGCTTTAGAGTATTAGAAGAAGCAGGGATCAAAACTGTTGGTATGACAAATGAATGTACTGGTCGTGATGGACAATCTCAACCATTAGTTACTTTAGATGTGTCGGCTGATGCAATTGTTTCATGTGGTAACGTATCATCATTAGTTAAATTACCACCAATGGGCACTGTTATTGGTGAATTAGATGCCTTAAAACGAGATGGATTATCTGGCGGATGGGAAGATGATGAAAAACTAGGCTCTTCTGTGAAAGAAGATGGATCAATTATTATGGAGAACAATTCAATGTTCTGCGGCGATTCAGTTTTAGGTCAGTCAGTTAAAACAATGAGAGAATTTTAAGAGAGGGAGGTGGAAAAAATGAAAAAAGGAATTTTATATTTAAATCAATTTTTCGGACAAATTGGTGGAGAAGACAAAGCAGACTATGCACCAGCAATTCAAAAGGGACAAGTTGGGGCAGGTATGGTATTAAATAATTTGCTAGAGGATGCTGAGATTACACATACACTTATTTGTGGTGATAATTTCATGGGTTCTAATGAAGCAGAAGCCGTTGAAAAATTAATTGGTTTTTTAGAGGATAAAGAATTTGATATTTTCTTTGCTGGACCAGCATTCCAAGCGGGACGCTATGGCAATGCTTGTGGTGTCATTTGTAAGGCTGTAAAAGAGAAATTTAATGTACCAGTAATTTCATCTATGCATATTGAAAATCCAGGTGTAGAGATGTTTAAAAAAGATGTTTTCATTTTTAGAGGTGGCGATAGTGCTGCTAAGATGAAAATAGATATGACAAAAATGGCAGAATTTGGAAATAAGATTTTAAAAGGTGAAGAAAGTAAAGGTGCAGCATTCGAAGGTTTTTATCCAAGAGGTATTAGACATCAAGTATGGTTAGAAGACAAAACACCAGCAGTTGACAGAGCTATTGATATGCTTCTTAAAAAGATCAATAATGAACCCTTTGTTTCTGAAATGCCAATTCCCGAGTTAGAAACAGTACCAGTAGCGCCAGCTATAGAATTAGCGAATGCTAAGATTGCTTTAGTAACCTCTGGTGGTATTGTACCAGTAGATAATCCAGATCATATTCAATCTGCATCAGCAACACGTTGGGGACGCTATTCAATTGCAGATATGGAAAGATTAGAAAATAGAGCAGATGGTGCGTTTAAGACCATTCATGCAGGATATGACCCAGCAGCGGCAGATGCTGATCCAAATATATGTGTACCCTTGGATGCCCTTCGAGCTTATGAAAAAGAAGGTAAAATCGGAAGCATACATGAATATTTCTATACAACTGTAGGTACAGGAACAACAGAAGCAGAAGCGGCAAGAATGGCTTTAGAAATGATTGAATATTTAAAAGAAGACAAAGTAGATGCAGTAATTTTAACTTCTACATGAGGTACCTGTACACGTTGCGGTGCAACGATGGTAAAAGAAATAGAAAAAGCAGGTATTACAATCGTACAAATGGCAAACTTGATTCCAGTAGCAAAAACTGTTGGTGCGAATCGAATGGTTTCAACGATTTCTATTCCTTATCCATTAGGCGATCCACAAACGTCTAAGGAAGAGCAATGGAAGCTAAGATATCACAGAGTTGGTATAGCATTAGATGCTTTAGCAACTAATATTGAAGAACAAACAGTATTTGAAGTTTAAAACATGGAATCCATCTTCTTAGTTTTTAAGAAGATGGATTTTAATTTATTATTTTAATTATCAATATCTGATCGGCTATTAATCTTTATGTAATCTAAATCCAGGAAAAATTTTGAATACTAGATAAACTAAACTCTGAATAGATAAGAAGATATTTATTCGGTTGCAAGTGAAATGATCATATCTAAATATTCCATAAATTGATTAGTATATCCTTGAACATCATGACTATCTGTTTCAAGATATCTATTTAATAGACCACTATAGGTAAGAATCATTAATTTATTTATTTTTTTGGCATCTTTTTTATTAACGAAACATCCGTTTTCAATACAGTTGTCAACAAGAGCCATATTCCTTTTATAAATATTGTTCCGACTTAACATTGCTTTTAGACGATTGTTTGTAGTGTTTAATCGTTCCGGGAAAATTTTATGATAAAGGGTAACGGTTTCATTTAATTTTAGGCTGTACTTTGAAAAGAATAAATCATAAAAATCATGAGGATTTCTAAAAGTTTCCTCTGCAAATATGCGAAAAACCTTTATTAATTCTTCTAGTGGCTCTAAATCATCTGATATTTCATTATATAGACGGGCTTTATAAATCTCTAAGTGTGAAATTTTAGTGAAAAATATTAGGTGCTGAAGATCATTAAAATAATTATAAATGGTTGCGCTGTTATAGCCAGCTTTTTTTGCAATATTTCTAATCGTTGCTTTTTCAATTCCTTCTTCTTGGATAATCACATCTGCTGCTGTTATGAAATAACCCATTGTGCGTAATCTTTTAATACTTAACTCTGACATATATCCCTCCAATTATTTATATGTTATAGTATACAATTTTAACGAAGAAAAATCAATCGTGATTTTAGTTTATTATAAATAACTGAAAAGTATAAAATATAATTATATGAAATTTATATAAATTTAAAATAACAATAATAAAATTATAAAAATTACTATTTTTTTTCTTATTTTAATAGTTAAAAAGTGTTGTTATTAGAAGTTTTTTTTATTATATTATTAAAAACAAGAAAAGATAATCGCAATTAATTTTAAAATCATGTTTACAAAATAATCGCGATTATGATACAATAAAATGGAGATAATTGATAAATAAATATCAAAGAGAGAGGAGGAAAAAATGAAATTAGAAATAGGAAATTTTAATGTAAAAAATGTAATGTTCGGGAAAACGTCTTCATTTCAGGATGGCACGCTAATAATTAACAAAGAAGAAGCACTTGCGGTTGTCTTTGAAGATGATCATATCACTGATGCAGATATTGTATTAACAAAACCTGGTGATAATGTACGAATAGTACCTGTAAAAGAAGCAATTGAACCACGTTTTAGATTAAATGGTGGTCCAACTTTCCCTGGTATTACTGGTAAAATCGAAAGAGTTGGTAATGGAAAAGCTGTTGCGCTAAAAAATTGTAGTGTATTAGCAGTTGGAAAACATTGGGGTAGTTTTGGAGATGGATTAATTGATATGAGCGGCGAGGGCGCGAAATATACAATATTCTCAAAGCTTAATAACATTTGTTTAGTAGCTGATACTGATGAGGCATTTGAACGTCACGAACAACAAAAGAAGAATCATGCGCTTCGATGGGCAGCTCATCGATTAGCAGAATATTTAGGTAGTATTGTAAAAGATATGACCCCTGAAGAAACCGAAACATATGCATTAGATCCAATTACAAAACGTAAGGAAGAAATTAAGAAATTACCATCAGTTGTATTTGTTATGCAACCACAATCCCAGATTGAAGAACTAGGTTTCAACGTATTAAATTATGGATGGGATACTAATCAAATGTTACCAACATTTATGCATCCTAATGAAATCTTAGATGGTGCAATGATCGGTGCAAGTTATATGTGTGCTTCTTCAAAGTGGTCAACTTATGATTTTCAGAATTGTCCAATGATTAAGACGCTTTATCGTGAGCATGCTAAAAGTATTAACTTCTTAGGAATCATAATGTCGAATTTAAATGTTTCTTTAGAACAAAAAGAGAGAGCAGCTATGTTTGTACAACAAATGGCTACTAGTTTAGGTGCAGATGCTGCAATTGTAACAGAAGAGGGTTATGGTAATACTGATGCAGACTTTATTGAATGTATCAAGCTTTTAGAAGAAGCAGGTATTAAAACTGTAGGTATGGTTAATGAATGTACTGGTAGTGATGGAACATCCCAACCATTAGCAGCTTTAGATGTTGCAGCTGATGCAATTGTTTCATGTGGTAATGTATCAACATTACTAGAATTACCAGCAATGGAAACAGTAATTGGTGAGTTAGAGTCGTTGATGAGAGATGGACTATCTGGCGGCTGGGAAGATGATGATGAATTAGGACCTTCTGTTAGAGAAGATGGTTCAATTATCATGGCAAATGATTCAATGTTTTGCGGTGATTCAGTTTTAGGTCAATCAATTAAAACAATGAAAGAATTTTAGTAAAGGGGGTGAATCAATTGAAAAAAGGAATTTTATATTTAAATCAATTTTTTGGACAAATTGGTGGCGAAGATAAAGCAGATTATGCTCCGACGATTCAAGAAGGAGTAGTTGGTGCAGGGATGCTACTTAACAATCTATTAGATGATGCAGAAATTACACACACACTTGTTTGTGGTGATAATTTTATGGGATCAAATGAATCTGAAGCTGTTGAAAAATTACTAGGCTATTTAGAAGATAAAGAATTTGACATCTTCTTTGCAGGTCCTGCTTTTCAAGCCGGTCGATATGGTAATGCTTGTGGCGTTATCTGTAAAGCTGTTAAAGAAAAATTCAATGTACCAGTGATTACATCTATGCATAAGGAAAATCCTGGCGTAGATATGTTCAAAAAAGACGTTTATATTTTTAAAGGTGGCGACAGTGCTGCTAAAATGAGAAGTGATATGACCAAAATGGCTGAGTTTGGAAATAAGGTATTAAAAGGTGTGGAAAACAAAGGTGCTGAAGCTGAAGGTTATTTCAAAAGAGGTATTCGTCTGGAAGTATTCTTAGAAGATAAAACACCAGCTTGTGAGAGAACCATGGACATGTTGCTTAAAAAGATTAATGATGAACCTTTTGTATCAGAATTACCGATACCAGAGCTGGATCGTGTACCAATTGCACCAGCTATTGAATTAGATGGGGCAAAAATAGCTCTAATAACTTCGGGAGGGATTGTACCCGTTGATAACCCGGATAAAATTCAATCTTCTTCAGCGACTCGATGGGGACGTTATTCAATTAAGGGATTGGAAAGGTTAGGTAATCGAGCAGATGATGCTTTTAAAACAATTCATGCAGGTTATGATCCTGCGGCAGCAGATGCTGATCCAAACATTGTACTACCTTTAGATGCTCTTAGAGCCTATGAAAAAGAAGGAAAAATAGGAAGTATTCACGAGTATTACTATGCCACTGTTGGCACAGGAACAGCAGAAGGCGAAGCAAAAAGAATGGCATTGGAAATAATAGAACATTTAAAACAAGATAAAGTAGATGCAGTTATTCTAACTTCTTGCTGAGGTACCTGTACACGTTGCGGTGCAACGATGGTAAAAGAAATTGAAAAAGCAGGTATAACAGTAGTGCAAATGGCAAACTTGATTCCAATAGCTAAAACAGTTGGCGCAAATCGTATGGTTCCAACAATTTCCATTCCATATCCTTTAGGAGATCCAAAAACATCTAAAGAAGAACAATGGAAATTGAGATACCATCGCGTTGGTGTAGCATTAGAAGCTTTGGCAACTAATATCGATGAACAAACGGTTTTTGAAGTTTAATTATAACAAGTTATTTAGTATTTATTTCTAACAACAGTTAATAGTAGTCTTTTATAATTAATATTACATTTTTATAAAGGATGGAAACTTATTTTATGATAAGGGGGACAATTTGAATAAAGAAAAATTTTGGAATCCAGTATTTACAATATCATTAATCGTAGTAGTTATTATTGTAGGCTTAGGTGCAATTATGCCTGAAGCTTATGGAACTGCAATGAACTCTGCTTTCAATTTTCTAGTAGGAAACTTTGGTTGGTTTTATATTATGACTATGTCATCTTTTGTGGCATTTGCACTTTATATGTTATTTAGTAAGTATGGGAAGATTAAATTAGGTGATCCAGATGATGAGCCGGAATATAGTTTAGTTTCATGGTTTGGTATGTTATTTAGTTCAGGTATGGGCGTAGGACTAATATTCTTCGGCGTGGCAGAGCCATTATTTCATTTTAGTGGTCCACTTAGTGGTATAGCACCAGAATCTGCAGCAGCAGCTGACTTTGCTTTTAGAAAGTCATTTTTACACTGGGGATTACATCCATGGGCAGCTTATGCAGTTTTGGCATTAGCATTAGCTTATATGCAATTTAGAAGAAAAAAATCAGGTCTTATTAGTAGTATCTTTATTCCTTTAATTGGAGAAGAAAGAGTATCAGGTAATATCGGTAAGACAATCGATATCTTAGCAATCTTTGCTACAGTTGCTGGTGTTGCATCTTCACTTGGAATGGCAACAATGCAAATTAATGGTGGGTTGAATGGATTAATTGGTTTACCAATTAATCAAGGTATTCAATTAGCTATCATTGCAATTATAACATTCTTATTTGTGTTAACAGCTGTTATGGGAATTGACAAAGGTATTAAACTTGTATCAGATATGAATATAACTTTATGTGCAGGCTTAATGATTGTAGCTTTTTTAGTAGGACCAAAAGTTGCTATTTTAAATAATTTAAGTAATTCCATAGGTTTATATATTGCAGGTCTTATTCCAGATAGTTTTGCTATATCTGCTGATCCATGGTACGGCTGGTGGACAGTATTCTACTGGGCATGGTGGATTGCTTGGGCTCCATTTGTTGGAACGTTTATTGCGAGAATATCTAAAGGACGTACCATTCGTCAATTCATCGGTGGTGTTTTAATCGCACCAACAATTGCATCTTTCTTTTGGTTCTCAATCTTTGGAACAATAGGAATCAATGCCTATGATAAAATTGGTGCTTTCGCTACAGAAACAGCATTCTTCCAAGTATTTGAACATTATCCATTAGGAACATTATTATCTGGTGTAGCAGTATTATTATTAACTACGTTCTTTATTACATCAGCTAATTCAGCAACATTTGTATTAGGCATGTTCTCAGAGAATGGGAATTTAAATCCGGGTACACCTAAAAAAATAATTTGGGGATTATTAACTGCAGCATTAGCAGCAGTGTTATTAATTGCAGGTGGTTTAGATGCATTACAAACAGGTTCTATTGTTGCAGCATTCCCATTTGCTTTTGTAATGATTGCAGCGATGTTCTCTTTAGCTAAGGCTTTAAAAGGCGATGCAGCTTTTGTGGCTGAGCAAGAGAAATTAACAAATAAAAAGTAGGATAAAGTATTGAAAGGGGTAAGATAATAATGAGTCAACAGTATGATGTTGTCATTATAGGTGCAGGTCCAGCAGGGTTAGCTGCTGGATTATATGCTGCACGTTCCAAAATGAATGTATTGATTTTAGAAAAAGAGACAAAAGGTGGGCAAATTGTTACAACAGATGAAGTAGCAAATTATCCAGGGGCAGTTGCTGAAGTAACTGGACCATCCTTAGTTGCCCGCATGGTTGAGCAATGTTATGAATTTGGTGCAACAATAGAAATGAAAACAGTAGTAGATTTAGACCTTAAAGGAAAACTAAAGAAAATCACATTAAATGATGGCAATACAATAGAAGTTAAGTCAGTTATTATTGCAACAGGCGCTTACCCAAGAAAACTTGGCGTTGCGGGTGAAAAACAATTAACAGGCAAAGGTATTTCTTACTGCGCAACATGTGATGCAGATTTCTTTACTGATTTGGAAGTCTACTGTATTGGTGGCGGCGATACTGCCGTTGAAGAAGCAATTTATTTAACAAAATTTGCTTCTAAGGTTACAATTGTTCATCGAAGAGACGAATTACGTGCTGCTAAATCAATTCAAGAAAAAGCATTTAAGAATAAAAAGATTGATTTTATCTGGGATAGTGTTGTTGAAGAAGTTAATGGTGATGGTATTGTTGAGGAAATGGTTCTTAAGAATAAGAAAACTGGTGAAAAACAAATAATTGATGCCCCAGAAGATGTAGGTACATTTGGTATATTTGTTTTTGTTGGATATATTCCAAATACTGAGTTATTTAAAGAACATCTTGAATTAAATGATCATGGCTATATTAAGACGTGTCTTGAGATGAAGACTGAAATACCAGGTGTGTTTGCAGCAGGAGATGTTAGAGAAAAGTCTCTTAGACAAGTGGTTACTGCAACGGCAGATGGTGCAATTGCAGCAACACAAGCGGAACATTATATTAGTAATACAGAATTTTAAGGAGGCAAAAACAATGTTATTGTTAGATAAAAACACTTTCGAAGAAGAAGTATTGAATGCAGATGGATTCACACTAGTAGATTATTACTCTGATGGTTGTGAGCCGTGTAAGGCATTAATGCCAGATGTAGAAGATTTATCAGAAGCTTATGGCAAACAGGTGAAATTTTGCAAATTGAATACGACTAAAGCGAGAAGACTAGCAATTAGTCAAAGAGTCATGGGATTGCCAGCTATTTTACTCTATAAAGATGGCAAAAAAATTGATGAATGTACAAAAGATGATGCAACAAAGGCAGAAATTGAAGCGATGATTAATAAACACATATAAATTGTTTATTTTTTCAATAAAAACATATATTCTTTTTTAAGTTGATATTAAAGGAGGTAATAAAGTGAGTATACTTGAAAACAAAAAAGTAATTATAATTGGCGATCGGGACGGCATTCCTGGCGAAGCGATTGCTGAGTGCGTTAAAACAGTAGACAGTGCTGAGGTTGTTTTTTCTTCAACTGAATGCTTTGTCTGAACAGCTGCAGGAGCAATGGATTTAGAAAATCAAAAACGGGTGAAAGACTTAACAGAAGAACACGGTGGAGAAAATGTAGTTGTAATATTTGGTGCTGGTGAAGCAGAAACTGCTGGCTTAGCTGCAGAAACGGTTTCTAATGGTGATCCAACATTTGCAGGACCTTTAGCTGGCGTTTCATTAGGATTAAAAACATTTCATGCTATTGAAGAGGAATTTAAAACTGCAGTAGATGAAGATGTATTTGAGGAACAAGTTGGTATGATGGAAATGGTATTAGATATTGAATCTATTCAAGAAGAAATGAATATGATTCGATCTAATTATTGTCAATTTTAGTAACACCCCGTGAGAATT
>Ga0209414_1000019_pt1 | contig 62992 bp, 59 predicted proteins | sample LakVidmifraction_4_FD_181154 | JGI IMG/M metagenome (GOLD analysis project Ga0209414, IMG submission 181154) | Hypersaline microbial communities from Lake Vida, Antarctica - Brine Hole Two &gt;0.2 micron (SPAdes) (version 2) | ecosystem: Environmental > Aquatic > Non-marine Saline and Alkaline >...
AACAAAAAAATTCAGGAACTTTCAAAGGGAATGGCGCAAAAAGTGCAATTTATAGTCACTGTCATGCACAGCCCAAAATTGTTAATTTTTGATGAACCTTTCAGCGGATTCGATCCTATAAATGCCAATTTAATTAAAGATGAAATTTTAACTTTGAGAAATGAAGGCTCTAGTATCATTTTTTCCACGCACAGAATGGAATCTGTGGAGGAAATGTGTGATTATATCGCATTGATTAACAAGTCAAATAAAATACTTGACGGAAAGTTAAAAGATATCAAACATCAGTATAAAACCAATCAGTTTGAAGTTGGTTTATTATCTTCGGATAAAGCATTGTTGTTAAATCAAATCAAAGAACAATTTACTGTTGAAAATTCCAAAACAATTTCATTTAACGAGGATTTCAGACTTTTATTCAGTTTAAAAAACGGTGATACTTCAAAGGATTTGATTGAATTTTTAAACAGTAAGGCTCAAATAACTCATTTTACCGAAGTTATTCCAAGCGTCAATGATATATTTTTAAAATCAGTAGCAAACAATTGATAATTGAGAAAAAAGACTAGAGAAAAGAGACAAAACTTAAAACCTAAAACCTGAAACTTGAAATCTGAATCTTGAAACATAGAACTTTCAAACCTTTCAACTTTCAAACCTGAAAACACAAAATGGATAAATTAAAATTAATTATTAAAAGAGAGTTTTTAGCCAAGGTTAAAAACAAATCATTTCTAATAATGACCATATTAAGTCCGCTTATGGCGGTTGGGCTTTTATCTCTTATTATTTTTTTAAATGAAAAAAACAGCGAAGAGGTACGTACTGTTGCCTTTGTTGATGAATCTCAACAATTTTCCGATGCTTTTATAGATTCAGATGCTTTAAAATACATAGATTTAACAAGTTTAGGTGTTGAAGAAGCCAGAGAAAAAACTAAAGAATTTTATTACGGATTGTTAGTCATTCCTAAAAGTGACAGTTTAAGCCAACTTTCAAAAAATATCACCTTTTTTTCAAATGATACACCGAGTCTAACTGTATTGAACAGCATAGAAAGCAAATTAGAAAAGAAAATAAGAAACTTAAAAATTGAAAAATTACAAATAGATGTTGATAAAATTAAAGCAATAGAAACAACCGTTACTATTTCTGCTGAAAATTTTTCCGGAGAAAAATCTTCAAAGATTGGCAGTATGCTCCGAATGCTTGCCGGTGGAGGTTTCGGTTATTTAATTTTTATGTTTATCATTATTTACGGTACTTCAGTAATGCGAAGTGTCATTGAGGAAAAAACAAGCAGAATTATTGAAGTGATTATTTCATCAGTAAAACCATTTCAATTGATGTTGGGTAAAATAATAGGAAATGCCATGGCAGGTATTTTGCAATTTACGATTTGGATGGTTTTGGCTGGTTTAATCATGACTGCCGTAACCATCTTTTTTGGAGTTGAGACGACACATTCTAGTCCTGTACTCGGACAAATGAGTCCAGAAATTGCACAACAAATGCAATCAGCTTCTGCTTCGGACTTACAAATTGCTTTGGCGGAAATTAAAAACTTGCCAATAATGACCATGTTTTTTTCATTTATTATTTACTTTTTGGGAGGTTATTTAATTTACAGTTCAATTTATGCCGCAATTGGTGCAGCTGTTGACAGTGAAACCGATACGCAACAATTTATGATGCCGGTTTTAATGCCTTTGGTGATTGCCATTTATGTTGGTTTTTCAGTAATTGAAAATCCGCACGGACCAATTGCTTTAGGATTTTCACTATTTCCGCTAACCTCGCCAATTGTTATGCTTATGCGAATTCCTTTTGGGGTGCCGTGGTGGCAATTAATTACATCAATAGCGCTATTAATAATTACTTTTATTGGCATGGTTTGGTTTGCCGCTAAAATTTATAGGGTTGGAATTTTGATGTATGGCAAAAAACCATCCTATAAGGAAATATACAAATGGCTGAAATATTAATTTGAAAAAAATCACGAGCTTAAAAAATAACTTAAAATGCCGAAAATATTAATTATTGAAGATGAAGCTTCAATCCGAAGAGTATTGATGAAAATAATTTCTGAAGAAAATGAAACCTATGAGGTTGAAGAAGCGGAAGATGGTTTAGTAGGTATAGATATGATTACCAAATCGGATTTTGATTTGGTGTTGTGCGATATAAAAATGCCTAAAATGGATGGTGTTGAAGTGCTTGAAAGAGTCAAAAAATTAAAACCTGAAATACCGATTGTGATGATTTCCGGTCACGGGGATTTAGACACTGCAGTAAATACGATGCGTTTGGGCGCCTTCGATTATATCTCAAAACCACCGGATTTAAATCGTTTGTTAAATACTGTTCGGAATGCTTTGGATAAAAAAGAGCTTGTTGTCCAAAACACACTTTTAAAGAGTAAGGTGAGCAAAAAATATGAAATGATTGGCGCAAGCAAAGCCATCACTCATATTAAAACATTGATTGATAAAGTAGCTCCAACCGATGCCCGCGTATTAATTACAGGACCAAATGGAACTGGGAAAGAGTTGGTTGCACATTGGCTGCACGAAAAAAGTGAACGAGCCAAAGCATCATTGGTTGAGGTAAATTGCGCCGCAATTCCTTCTGAATTAATTGAAAGTGAATTGTTTGGCCATGTGAAAGGTTCATTTACCGGAGCAGTTAAAGACAGATCCGGGAAGTTTGAAACAGCAAATGGAGGCACCATATTTTTAGATGAAATTGGCGATATGAGCCTTTCCGCTCAGGCAAAAGTGCTCCGCGTTTTGCAGGAAAATATTATTTCTCGTGTAGGAAGCGACAGAGACATTAAAGTTGATGTACGGGTAATTGCCGCCACAAATAAAGATTTACAAAAGGAAATTGTTGAAGGTAAATTTAGGGAAGATTTATACCACCGTCTTGCGGTTATTTTAATTAATGTGCCTTCATTAAATGAAAGAAGAGAGGATATTCCGATTTTAATTAAATTTTTTGCAGAACAAATTGCAGAAGAGCATGGCACCGCAGTAAAGAAATTTTCTGAAAAGGCAATTAAATTATTGCAGGAGTATGATTGGACTGGAAATATAAGGGAACTTAGAAATGTTGTTGAACGCCTTATCATTTTGGGAGAAAAAGAAGTTTCAGAAAATGATGTGAAGCTTTTTGCAAGTAAATAATTTTCTATTTTTAGGTTGAGAATTGTTTAGTTAATCAATCTCGACATCAATTATAAGAAAATATCTTTATTTAATATTTTACTATAAATAAATTTGATACTTCAATAAAAAATTAGGATTGAATTTGTAATTCAAAAACAAGAAATCAAGGTTACATTTGTTCAAAATTAGAATAATAAACATTAAAAATAATAATTTATGGCAACACTAGTTGGTAAAAAATTTCCAGATTTAAATGTAGACGCAATGAATGAAATGGCCGAAACTTTTAAAGTAAATGTATTGGATGAAGCAATAAAGAATAAAAAGAAAGTGATTTTATTTTGGTACCCAAAAGATTTTACATTCGTTTGTCCAACAGAATTACACGCTTTTCAAGCGGCATTACCGGAATTTGATAAAAGAAACACCATAGTTATTGGCGCATCTTGTGATACACCGGAAGTTCATTTTGCTTGGTTAAATACTCCAAAAGACCATGGAGGTATCGAAGGAGTTACTTATCCTATTTTAGGAGACAGCAACCGTAACCTTTCAAGCAGATTAGGTATTTTAGACATTACCAATGAAACTTACGATGAAGAAACTGGAGCAATTCAAGTTGAAGGAGATAATGTGACTTACAGAGCAACTTATTTAATTGATGAAGAAGGAACTGTTTTTCATGAGAGTATTAACGATATGCCATTGGGAAGAAATGTAAAAGAATATTTACGATTGATTGATGCTTATACACACGTTCAGGAAAATGGAGAAGTTTGTCCAGCAAACTGGGAAGAAGGAAAAGATGCAATGAAGGCCGACAGCAAAGGGGTTGCAAGTTATTTAGCTTCCCACTAAAAATAATCATTTTATTTCAGAAATAACATGAAACAGTTTATCTCAAATAGAAACTTTAAATGCTTTTTATGAAAAGAGTTCTAGGCTAAACTGAAACTTAAAAATAATAACTACTGACTAACACCAAAAATCCCGAACGTCTCGGGATTTTTTTATGTGCGTAATTTTTATATATTTATAAAAATATTTTTAACAAATGGAAAACCATCAAGTTATCGGCACCGTAAATTTAAGTGAAATGACTGCTATGGAAGTAGTTGAGGACGCGAAAAAAAAACTTAAAAAGGCTAGAAAAGAACTCAGTAAGTTACAAGAGACAATGTATGCCGAAGGAAAGTATGCGGTGTTAATTTGTCTTCAAGGAATGGACACTTCCGGGAAAGACAGCTTGATAAAACAAGTTTTTAAAGATGTAAATGCCCGAGGCGTAGTGGTTCATAGTTTTAAAGTGCCAACAGAGTTGGAATTAAAACATGATTATTTGTGGCGTCATTATATTGCCTTGCCGGAACGTGGAAAAATAGGCGTTTTTAACAGAACTCATTATGAAAATGTATTGGTTACGCGAGTTCACCCTGAATATATATTGAGTGAAAATATCCCGAACGTTAAAAGTTTAGCCGATTTATCTGATGATTTTTATAATAAAAGAATGGAAGAAATCAACGATTTTGAAAAACATATTGCGACCAACGGAACCGTTATTTTAAAATTCTTTCTGAATATTTCAAAAATGGAGCAAAAGAACCGACTTTTAAGAAGGTTGCGATTAAAAGAAAAAAATTGGAAATTTTCTCCTGGAGATTTGAAGGAACGGAATCGTTGGACAGACTATAAGTCTTTCTATCAAGAAGTACTTAACAGAACTTCAACAGCATATGCGCCATGGTACATAATTCCGGCTGATCATAAACCTACAGCCCGTTTTTTAGTTGCGGATATAATAGTGGAGACGTTAAAAAAATACCATTTTAAAGAGCCTGAGTTGCCGGAAAAATATAAAAATGAAATTGAAAATTATAAAGATCAGCTGGCAAGTGAGTAAACCTTTTAAAGAATTGAATTAAGTTAAATTTTTTTATAAAACTATTTGATTAATTCTTAAATCGTACCTTACAAATAGTATCTTTACCAAGAAATTTGATTAAAAAACTATGGAATTAAAATTAAAAAAACCTATTATATTTTTCGACTTGGAAACAACCGGCATTAATATAGCCAAAGATAGAATTGTAGAAATATCTATATTAAAAATACTTCCAAACGGAAATAAAGAAAGTAAAACCTGGCTGGTAAATCCTGAAATGGAAATCCCAAAAGAATCTTCTGATATTCACGGAATTACGAATGAAAAAGTGGTTACGGAGCCTACTTTCAATGAATTGGCACCAAAAGTTAGCGAAATGATTAAAGGATGTGATTTGGCAGGATTCAATTCAAACAGGTTTGACATTCCGCTGTTGGCCGAAGAAATGTTGCGGGCGAAAGTTGATTTTAGCATGAAAAACAGGGTTTCCATAGATGTTCAGGTGATATTTCATAAAAAAGAGGAAAGAACCTTAAGTGCCGGCTATCAATTTTATTGCGGTAAAAATTTAGACAATGCGCATTCGGCCGAGGCAGATACCAATGCAACTTATGAAATATTAACTGCCCAATTAGATAAATATGAAGATTTAGAAAATGACGTTCAATTTTTAAATGATTATTCAACCCACGTAAAAAGAGCAGATTTGGCTGGATTTATAGTTTTTAATAAAGAAAATAAAGAAATTTTTACTTTCGGAAAATATAAAAACCATAAAGTTGAAAAAGTATTAAAAGATGATAAAGGTTATTTTTCTTGGATTCAAAATGCTGATTTCCCTTTGTATACCAAAAAAGTATTGAAAGAAATAAAAGAAAGGGCACACCCCAAAAAGGAAGAAGTGACCATTGATGATTTAAAAAAGAAATTCAATCAAAAAATATAATATGTTAGTAAATTTTGACAGTTTGGAAGACACCTCTAAAATTTGGATATACCAATCCAACAGAGAGTTCTCGGAAAGTGAAGTTACCGAAATAAGTCGCAATGTAGAAAGTTTTATAGGTTCATGGAAACGGCATGGAGATGATTTAAAAGGGTCTTATCAAATAAAATACAATCAATTTATTGTGATTGCTGTTGATGAAAATCATAATGATGTTTCGGGCTGTTCCATCGATGCTTCGGTTAATTTAATCAGGCAATTTGAACAAAAATTCTCAGTTGATTTAACCAATAAATTAAATATTTCATTTAAAGACAACAACAGTATAAATGTTGTCAGTTTGGCCGATTTTCAAAATTATGCCAAACAGCAAAAAATTACTTCAAACACTGTGGTTTTCAATAATATGATCACGAATAAAGCCGATTTTGAACAAAATTGGGAAGTGACGGCTGATAAAAGTTGGCACAAGCGTTTTATTTTAAGTGAATAATAAAAAATTATTTCTATCATTTTTGTATTTGCAGTAACCAATATTAGCAACCAAACTGTTATATAATTCCACAAATCAAAATAAATGATAAAAAAAATATTGTTTCTGTTTATACTGCTGAATGGTGCTTTTATTGGAGCGCAAAACTTGGACCCTTTACAAACAAGTGATGCTGTTGCCCAAACAAAATGGGTGGATAGTTTGATGAACAACATGACGATTGATGAAAAAATAGGACAGTTGTTTATGGTGCAGGCTTATTCCAATAAAGATGAAAAACATCGTATTTTTATCGACAGTTTAATCGAGTATTATCATATTGGCGGATTGATTTTTATGCAGGGAACTCCTGAAAAGCAGGCAGTTTTAACCAATAGCTACCAATCCATTTCTAAAATTCCATTGCTCATTGGTTTTGATGGCGAGTGGGGATTGGATATGCGCTTAAAGGATACCTATCGTTTTCCTTGGAATATGACGCTTGGCGCTATTACCGACAACAAATTGTTGGAAGATTTTGGCGCCCAATTGGGAAAACAATGCAAACGGATGGGCATTCATATTAATTTTGCCCCGGTCGTAGATATCAACATAAATCCGGAAAATCCAATTATTGGAAATCGTTCTTTTGGTGAAAACAGAGAAAACGTAACGCAAAAAGCATTGGCTTTCGTCAAAGGAATGCAAAGCCAAAATGTATTGTCAAATGCCAAACATTTTCCCGGCCATGGCGATACCGCTTCCGATTCCCATAAATCTTTGCCTATATTGGATTTTGATTTTAAGAGACTTGATTCAATTGAATTGTACCCATATAAAGAGTTGATTAAAAACAATTTAACTAGTGTTATGGTAGCGCATTTAAGTGTTAAGGGATTAGAGGAAAATAAAGATTGCCCTACATCACTTTCCTACCAGGTCATTTCTAAATTATTAAAGGAGAAATTAAATTTTGAAGGTTTAATTTTAACCGATGCGTTAAATATGAAAGGCGTTTCAAATTATTCCGAACTGGGAGATATTAATCTGGAGGCTCTGTTGGCCGGCAATGATATATTGTTAATTCCAACCGATGTGCCTTTGGCAATAGATACTATTAAGGTTGCCCTAAGCCAAAGTTTGATTACTGAAGAACGAATTAATTATTCAGTCAAAAAAATATTGAAAGCAAAATATTGGGCCGGATTGAATAAATATAAAAAGATTGAGTTAACCAATTTGCAGCAAGATTTAAACTCCATTGATGATGAATTGCTTCATAGAAATTTAGTGGAGAACTCAATTACGTTGCTCAAAAACGAATCATTGGTTTTTCCAATTCAGCACTTAGAGAGAAAGAAAATTGCCTATGTTAAATTGGGTGATGCAAATCATAGCGATTTTTTAAATATGCTAAAAAATTATGCTGAGGTTGATGAAATTTCAAATGATAGTATTGGCAATTTAATTAATGAAATAAAGACTTATAACCTTGTAATTATTGGATTTCATAAATCGAATGACAATCCTTGGAAAGACTATAAATTTAGCGAAGAAGAATTGGTTTGTTTAAATGAAATAGCAAGAACGAACACTGTTATTTTAGATGTTTTTGCAAGTCCGTACAGTTTATTGCAATTGGAGAGTTTTGAAAATATTGAAGGTGTTTTGGTTTCTTTTCAAAACAGCAAAATTGCACAGGAAATTTCCGCTCAAATGCTATTTGGAGCTCTAGAAATAAAAGGAAAATTACCCGTTTCAATCGCTGGTCAATTTTCAGAAAATGAAGGGTTATCGTCTAATTCACTTGGGTTATTAGGATATTCGATTCCTGAAGATGTGGGGATGAGCAGCGATAAATTAAGTAAAATAGACTCAGTTGCCGACGTTGTTTTAAATAGAAAAATGGCTCCCGGGATGCAAATTTTAGTGGCTCGTAGGGGAAAAGTGGTGTACCAAAAAAGTTTTGGGTTTCATACAGATGAAGAGATAACTTCTGTGCTGAACAGTGATTTATATGACCTTGCTTCACTTACAAAAATAGTAGCCACACTCCCGCTCATTATGGAACTTGAAGAGCGTGATATTTTGGGTCTTAACAGCACTTTAGGAAGCCTGATTCATAAATTAAGGAAAACAAATAAAAATAAGATAACGGTAAAAGAAGTCCTTTCACATTATGGAAGACTAAAACCTTGGATTCCCTTTTATTTGAAAACCTTGAATATTGATACAAAAAATCCTTCAGCGGAATATTACCGAAGAGAAAAAAGTGGTGAATTCAATATAAAAGTAGCCGATAGTTTGTATTTAATCAGCACCTATAAAGATTCAATTTTTGATATTATTGCACAAACAGACCTGCTTAAAAAAAAGGAATATAAATACAGTGATTTAGGATATTATCTTTTCAAAGAATATCTTGAAAATTATTATAAAGCTGATTTGAATGTGCTTACCCAACTGCATTTTTATAGGCCTATGGGTGCAAACAGAACAACATATTTGCCTTTAGATAAATTTTCAAAAAATGAAATAGTCCCTACTGAAAAAGATAACTATTACCGTTTTCAATTGGTTGATGGATATGTGCACGATATGGGAGCTGGAATGCAAGGGGGAATAGGAGGTCATGCCGGAATATTTTCAAATGCAAATGATATTGCGAAAATAATGCAGATGTATCTTCAAAAAGGCTATTATGGCGGACAAAGATACTTTAAACCAGAAACCATTGATAAATTTAACCATCGTTATTACGCGAATGGAGGAGTAAGAAAAGGAGTTGGTTTTGACAAGCCACAACTAGACGAAAATGTAAAAGCAACTTGCGGCTGTGTTTCAGATAGTAGTTTTGGGCATAGCGGATTTACGGGTACTTATACTTGGGTAGATCCTGAATCGGAAATTGTTTATGTATTTTTGTCTAATAGGGTTTTTCCTACCATGGAAAATATGGATTTGGTGAAATACAACATAAGAACCGAAATTCAGCAGTTGATACAAGATGCAATTATTGACAAATAGGCGTTGTTTTGGTTGAAATAATACCTAAAATAATACAACTTATAAGGTAAATAACTGCAAATTTTAAATCAAAAATATAATAGACAATTCCTGCCTGAATTAAATAAAATAACGGAAAAAGGGTGGCAATTAATACAAATCTGTAAGTATTTGTAAAAACTACATCCTGAATGTTTCGTTTGATGTATTTCCAAATTAATAAAGGGAAAATACTGTTTATTTTAGCGATTAAATGAATAGGGGCAAACCAATTTATTTTATTTTTTTTTCTATACGCTGTTGAAGGAATTGCTTCTATGTTTTTAAGTAATTTGTTGGCTTCCGATGGATTTAAATAGTCAACATTCAAAGCTTTCAGCTTTCCAATAATTTCATTGTAATTATCCAAATCTTCAACATGAAGCGTTAAATTTTTAAGCGCTTCTAAAACCTGATTTGTGATTTCCTTAAATTTTAAATCGGGATTTTTAATATCAATAAATTTATTGGCAAGAATAGGTTTTCCATAATAAACAGAAGTACTTGAAGGAAAGTTTAAATGGGAATCATAGTTAATTCCAACAGGAACTATGTAAATAGTTAAGTCGGGATATTTTTGAAGTGTTCCTAAAATAATGCGTGCAAATCCTTTTTTAAAAGGGCGAATTCTTCGTTCTAAATTATGGTCGCCTTCTGCAAAAATTTGAATTCCTTTTTCTTGTTTCAAAATTTCTATACACTGCTCAAAAACGTCAACATTTTTTTCTATGGTGCGAATCCCATCTCGTATTCTAAACACGGGAATCATATTAAGCGACCGCAATATTTTGTTGACTATGCCAATTTTAAAGGCACTGGCTCTGGTAAGAAAATGAATGTTTCTGCTGATCGTTGTTGGAATCAATAAGGCATCAATTAATGCATTTTGATGATTTCCAATAAAAATTACAGCACCTTTTTTGGGAATATTTTCCTCACCATAAACTGACTTTTTTTTGAATAAAAAGAACAATCCAATTTTCACATAAATTATAACGATGTTGTACCAAAGATTTCTCAAATCTGTTCTTTTATTTTTTGTTTTGACCAATAAGTTGCGAGAGCCAAGCCAGAAAAAATATCCCAAATAGCCCAAAAAGCGACTAAAAGCGCCATGCCTCCGAGTCCGTTAAAAAAACTAAAAATAAGCAACAATCCCAATCCGGAGTTCTGAATTCCGGTTTCAATGGAAATCGTTTTTTGATTTTCATGGGATAGTTTCATCAATTTCGCAAAATAGAAACCGGTTAACAAAGCCAATATGTTATGCGCTATAACTAAAATTAGAACATACTCAACATAATTTATAAAAATATCAAAATTCTCATAGAAAGCAATAATGATAAAAAGCATAAAAATGAGCAAAGAAACTGGTTTTAGAATTTTAGCTAATTTAGCAGCCAATGCAGGCTTGGAATTTCTTACCCACATTCCTAAAATTAGCGGAATTCCCAAAATCAGCGTAACTAATTTCACCAATTCCCAAGGGTTTAATTCTATGGTTCGAAGAATTTGGGAAGTAGGTGCGTATAAATTTCCATAAAAATATAGATTAAAAGGGGTCATTACTAAGCAAAGCAAGGTTGAGAAAGCAGTTAAACTAATTGATAATGCCGAATTTCCTTTAGCCATTTGCGTCATGAAATTTGAGATGTTTCCTCCCGGACAAGCAGCAACCATCATCATGCCCAGCGCAATACTTGGCATTGGATTCACCAATTTTATAAAAATGAAAGTGACCATTGGCAATAAAATGAATTGCGAAATTACACCGGTAACTAAAATTTTCGGATTTTGAAATAATCGTTTAAAATCATTCATGGTAATTCCAAGCGCAACGCCAAACATAATAATCGCCAGGGTAATGTTTAAAACCCAAAGACCTTCCGTATCAAAATTTATTTTTAGGGAATCTAAATTTTCTGGCATATTAGTTTTTAAAGGCGTATTCAACAATATTTGCACCCATTTTCAATGCTTTTTCACGAATTTCATAAGGATCATTATGCACTTCTTCATCTTCCCAGCCATCACTTAAATCGGACTCGTAGTCGTAAAAGACAACCAATCTTCCTTCATAAAACAATCCAAAACCCTGAGGTAGTTTGTTGTTGTGTTCATGAATTTTAGGGCAGCCATTTTCAAAATTAAATGTTTGGTGATAAATAGGATGATTGTAAGGAATTTCTTTAAAATCTAGCTTAGGAAATACTTTTTTGAGTTCTCTTCTGATATAATTGTCAAGTCCGTAATTGTCGGAAACATGTAAAAACCCGCCTGAAATTAAATAGTTTTTTAAATTCTCAATATCGTCATCAGAGAAGCTCACATTTCCATGTCCAGTCATAAAAATAATGGGATAATTATAAATGGCAACGCTATTTACTTCAACAGTTTCCGGATTTTCTTTAATGGATGTTTTTATGTTTTTGTTGCAGAATTTAATGAGATTTGGCAAAGCGGTGGGATTTGCGTACCAATCGCCTCCGCCGTCATACTTTAAAACAGCAACCTGTTGTGCGGAAATAAAAATAAAAGGTGAAAGTAAAAAGGTAAAAGTAACAAGCGCTACTTTTAATTTAAGTGAGAAAAATAGCGTTACTAATTTTTGAAATATGCTCATTAAATTCATTCATTTACAAATGCCACGCTGTGTACTGCAACCAAACCGGCAGTTTCAGTTCGTAAACGGCTTTTTCCCAAAGATACAGGAATAAAGTTATTGTCCAAACTTTGTTGAATTTCTTTGGTTGAAAAATCGCCTTCCGGACCAATTAGTATGGTGGTTTTCAAGGCAGGTTTTAATTCTGATTTCAATGATCTTTTGTCTGTTTCTTCACAATGAGCAATAAATAGTTGTCCGCTGAAATCTGATTGCATAAACGCACTAAAAGGGACAGGTTCATTTAATTTTGGAAAATGGAATTTAAGTGATTGTTTGGCCGCCGAATGAATTATTTTTTCCATTCTGTCTGATTTAAGTACTTTTCGTTCAGAGTGTTCACAAATAATTGGTGTAATTTCATCAATGCCTATTTCGGTTGCTTTTTCTAAAAACGATTCAAAACGGTCGTTCAGTTTTGTAGGAGCAATGGCGACGTGCAAATAGTAATTTCTATCATTTTTTTTGGTTTCTAAATTCACAATTTTAACCAAGCATCTTTTATCGTCAGCAATCAGTATTTTCGAAGTAAATAATTGACCTAAGCCATTTGTGATAAAAATTTTATCACCTTCTTTTTTTCTTAAAACACGAACAACATGTCTGCTTTCAATTTTATCAAAAGAAAACTGTTTTGTCTCGGTTGTTAATTCTGGATTGTAAAATAATTGCATTATAAATCTTTTCTAAACGTACTTCGTTTTTTATAAATTACTGGGTCAAAATTTTTCCACAATGCTGCTGCCGCCTTGTTTGTAGTAAGTTCAGGTGTTCTAAAGCAGTTAATAATTCCTTTTTTGGAATATGCTTTATAATATTCTTCAAAAATGATGGAATGAACTCCCTTATTTTGATAGCTGGGATGAACGCCAATTAAATAAAAAATAATGTCTTTGCTGTTTTTTTTCGCATTTAACAGGTGAAAAATTCCAAATGGAAATAATTTGCCTTTTGATTTTTGAAGTGCTTCAGAAAATGATGGCATCGTAATGGCAAAAGCAACCAGTTTTTTATCTTTATTCAGAACAAATGTGACCAGTTCCGGATTGATAAAAGGTATAAATTTCTTTTTAAAATATTCCTTTTGAATATCGGAAATCGGCACGAATGATGACAAAGAAGCGTAACTGTCATTGAACAAATCGAACATTTCATTCACATAAGGTAAAATGTCTTTTGTTTTGGTAAAATTGAGCGGTTTAAGTTCATAGCGTTTTTTAATAATTTCATTTGCTTTGGAAAAAAATTCAGGCTTTACATGACTAAACGGGAATTTACTTTCATTGTATTCCTTTTCTTTTTTGAAACCTGATTTTTCTAAATGTTCTTGGTAGTAAGGATAATTGTACCAGGTAATCATGGAACCAATATAATCAAAACCTTCGGTTAAAACGCCAACTTTATCCAGGTTTGAAAAGCCCATAGGCCCTTCCATAAATTCCAATTTATTTTGAGTTCCAATTTCTTCAACCTTATTTAATAGAATTCTTGAAACTTCGAGATCATCAATAAAATCGAACCAGCCAAAACGCATTTTTTTTACGTTTTGTTCATGAATCTCTGTATCATTAATAATTGCAGCAATTCTGCCAACAATTTCATTGTTTTTCAGCGCAACAAAAAATCGCGCTTTAGCATTTTGAAAAACTGGATTTTTAGTTTTATCAAAAGATTCAATTTCATCATTTATGATAGGAGGAACCCAGTAAGAATTATTTTTATAAAGTTTAAAAGGAAATTCAACGAAATCTCTCATTTCCTTTTTTGATGTCATTTCTTGCAGTGTAATCATAGATTTTAAAATTAGTTACGCTTCTTTTTAAATAGTCGGGAAAAGAATCCTTTTCTATTTGGCCTTCTCGACATTGTTTCTTTTGGTGAATTTTTATAAACAAAAGAGTCCTGATGGCGATCAAATCTCCAGGAAAACCCTGCCGTGGCGTACAGATAAGAATAGTCGTCCAAAAAATTGGTTCTTGCGGAAGCATCAAGTTGCAAATTTTCTGTAACCAGATAGGCAACTCCTGTTCCGAATTGATAATTAGGAGAAAAATCGTTATAATATCTTCCTTGATTTTCAATAAAATAGGACCAATTTAGATTAATCGCATAGGTCATTGTAACAATATAGGAGTAGTATTTATCTTCAGAAGTTATTTTATCAGCAATTAAATTGGTCAATAAAACCAACCGGTCTGTGAAATCGTTCTGCAGTAATACAGCACCTTTATAACTCATTCCGTCGTTTTTATAATCTTTCCCCAAAAAGTTTAAGTGCACTCCGCCATAAACACCAACAGAAGGAATTAGGCGATTTTTGTCAAAAGCCATTTTGCGTTTCCAACTTCGAATTTCTTTAGATTTATCTTTATATTCTTGCTGATAAACCAAATATTTTGCACCAACAGTAAGGTCACTTATTCCTTTAATGTTGAAATTAGATCCAGATGGATTTTTTACTTCGTCGCGTTGATAAGCTACATTGGCGTTAAATTCCAATCTTTCTTTAAATTTACCAACCCTAAAAAACAATTCACCACCCAGTGTTTTTGGATAGGCATCAAGATTTTTATCATTGTTGCTGTTATAAAACATGCCGGTTTCAAATTGATAAACATTGGTTCCAACACCATAAGGACTTTCAGATAAACCAGGTCTTTTTGAGTTGATAATTTCTGTGTATTGTGCAGTAAGCATTTGAAAACTCGCTAAAAAGACAATTAAAAGTATAACGTTTTTCATTGTTTTGATTGTTTGATGTGTCAAAGATAAGTTTTTATATATTTAAACGTTTTAGTTCCTGTCAAATTGTTATTTTTGAAAATTATAAAACCTTGATGAAATGGGACTGTTAAGAACACTAGCAATTATAGTAATTGTGTATTATGCTATTAAATTTATTGGGAGGTATATCTTGCCTTTATTTGTTGGGAAAATTGTTAAGAATGTTGAAAAAAAAATGAGAGATCAACAACAGCAACATCAAAATTCACAAGAAAAATCGACAGGTAAAGTTGGTGATACAGTGATTGAAAAAAAGCCTTCGGGTTATAAAGAAGGAAATAAAGATATGGGTGATTATGTTGATTATGAAGAAGTTAAAGACGATAAATAAATGAATTTTTCCATAAAAAAAGCAGTTCCATACCTTATAGCTATTGCAACTTTTATTTTAATTTCGGTTGCCTATTTTTCTCCGATTCTTGAAGGGAAAAAAATATTCCAAAACGACATCAAGCAGTTTACCGGAATGGCGAAAGAAATCAATGATTTTCGTGTTGAAAATGATGCTGAACCATATTGGACAAATGCTGCTTTTGGAGGAATGCCAACTTATAATTTAAGTGTTTTATATCCAAATGATTATATTAAAAAAATAGATCGATTTTTACGATTTTTACCAAGACCGGCAGATTATTTATTTCTTTATTTTTTAGGCTTTTTTATATTGCTGTTGGTTTTAAAAGTTGAGTATAAGTTAGCAATCTTGGGTGCTTTGGCATTCGGGTTTTCAACCTATTTCATTATTATTTTAGGCGTTGGCCACAATTCAAAAGCTCACGCAATTGCTTATATGCCAATGGTTTTGGCTGGTATTTTATTGGTGTTGCAACGCAACTATTTATGGGGTTTTTTGTTAACTGCTGTAACAATGTCTTTGGAAATCAATGCGAGCCATCCTCAAATGACCTATTATTTATTTTTTGCGGTTTTAATTTTGGGCGTTTTCTATTTAATTGAGGCGTTTAAAGAAAAAGAATTGCCTTCGTTTTTTAAAAGTATTGCCATTTTAATTGTGGCGGTGGTTTTGGCAATAGGCACAAATGCAACAAGTTTATTGGCAACAAAAGAATATGTTGCGCACAGCACAAGAGGAAAAAGTGAATTGACTATCAATCCCGACGGTTCTCCTAAAGAGGCTTCCAACGGATTGTCAAAAGAATATATTACTGACTATAGTTATGGAATTTTAGAAACTTTTAACGTATTCATTCCTAGGTTTATGGGCGGCGGAAACTATGAGAATGTTGGTTTGGATTCTAATATTTATAATTTTTTAAAAGATAAAACCGAACCTCGACAGGCCAAAGAATTTTCTGAATTTGCGCCGATGTATTGGGGAAAACAACCCGGAGTTGAAGCACCGGCATATATTGGCGCTGTGCTTGTGTTTTTGTTTGTATTGGGTATTTTTTTGGTAAAGGGAAAATTAAAAAAGTGGCTGGTAGGTGTTGTTATTTTTTCAATTTTGCTCAGTTGGGGAAAAAATCTCAGTTTTTTAACTGACTTTTTTATTGATTATGTTCCCATGTACAATAAATTCAGGGCGGTTTCATCCATTCAGGTTATTGCTGAATTGGCAGCGCCTTTATTGGGAATATTAGGATTAAATGAATTTTTAAAAAATACCAATACTTCTGAAATTAAATTAAATGCTTTAAAAAACACTTTCTATATCACCGGCGGCATCGCATTAATTTTCATGTTATTTGGCACAAGCCTTTTTGCTTTTGAAGGAATAAGAGATGCTGGTTATGACCAAATGTTGCCCGGCTTGTTGGAGGCAATTGTTGCTGACCGAAAAGCCATTTTCTTTTCAGACAGTTTGCGTACACTTATTTTTGTGGTGATAACTGCAGGTGCTTTGTGGTTATTCATTAAAGATAAATTGAATAAAAATTATACGATTTTAGTATTGGCAGGATTAATTTTGTTTGATTTGGTTTCTGTGGATAAACGTTATGTTAACAATGCCGATTTTCAAAATGCAAGGGAAATTGACAAACCTTTTGTGGCTTCTGAAATTGACCGGGAAATACTTAAGGATAAAAGTTATTACCGAGTCGCCAATTTTATGGTAAACCCAATGAATGACGGAAGCACTTCCTATTTTCATAATTCCATAGGTGGTTATCACGCTGCTAAAATGGAAAGATATCAAGAGTTGTACGATTTTCATATTGCCAAAAACAATATTGAAGTGTTAAATATGCTTAACACCAAATATTTTATTTATGAAAATGAAAGTGGGCGAGAAATCGTACAACAAAATCCGACTCCAAATGGAAATGCTTGGTTGGTAAATACCCTCAAAATTGTTGACAATGCAAATGAAGAAATATTGGCACTGGATAGTTTAAGGACAAAATCAGAAGCTGTGATGGATAAAAGATTCATTTCAGAAGGATTTAATACAAATTACCCAAAAGATTCAACAGCAGTGATTCAATTAACTTCCTATGCACTAAATGATCTGGTTTATGATTTCAAATCTAACACGAAGCAATTTGCTGTTTTTTCAGAAATTTATTACAAAGATGGATGGAATGCCTATATTGATGGAAATTTAACGCCGCATTATCGTGTCAATTATGTTTTGCGCGGATTGGAAATTCCTAAAGGAACACATAAAATTGAATTTAAATTTGAACCTACAGTGATAAAACAAGGAAGTACCATAACATTAATTTCGTATGGATTGCTGCTGATTGTTTTCGTAGGTTGGTTTTTTATTGACAGAAAGAAGAAATCCTAACTTATAGAATAATTCATCAATTTAAGGATCCTTAAAAAATTTGTTTTATTTCTTGAAGATACCAATAGCTTTTTATTGTTTGACAACACAAGTTCTCCCGAATTGTTATATTGAACAATGTGCTTTAAGTTTAAAAGGGTAGAGCGATGTATTCTAAAAAAAGTGGCTTGCATTAAAATACTTTCAACCTTTTTAAGGTTGTTTGATGTGAAATAAATTTTACCGTCTGTTGTATAAAAGTTGGTATAGCTTCCATCGGCTTCGCAGTATAAAACATCATCTATGTCAATAATGGCAAAATCACCATTCATTATCGGAAGCGAGATTTTTTTGTGTCTATTTTCAAGTTGATTTTTAAAAGTGAGGTATTTTTCAGTATTAAAAGCCGTTTGTTTTGACAAAAATTTATCCACAACACCAATTAATTGTTCTTCCTGTATTGGTTTATTCAGATAGTAAAAAGCAAAATAATCCATTGCTTTTTCTTTGTAATCTCTAAGTCCGGTTGTGAAAATGACTTCAAATGAAGAAGAAGCTGAAAAATGATCCAATATTTCAAAACCATCGCCATCCTGTAATTGAATATCTAAAAATACCAATTGCGGATTTAAATCATTTATCAATTTAATTCCTTTTTCTACACCCGTTTCATGACCGACAATAGTTATTTGAGAGCCGTAATTTGTTTCTAAAATGTTTTTTAGATGTTTGTATGCTGCGGTTTCATCTTCAATTATTATGGCACTTATCATAGAGATAATTTAAAAACTTATTAATGGTATTTTTAAAGTTACTTTTAATCCTACCAAGGTATTAAATTCATCTGTCACATTTGAAATAATTACTAAATTTTCTTCACTTTTTGATTCATTAATCAATTGAAGCCTTTCGTTAATATTGGAAAATGATATTCCCGAACCTGCTGTTGAAGAATTTTCATTTTTTTGAATTCCGATACCGTTATCTGAAATTTCACAGATTAAAAATTCTTCATCTACTATATTAAAATTCAAGGCGATATGATTTGTTTTATCGCCAATTTTAAAGCCGTGTTTAAATGAGTTTTCTATAATTGGCTGTAAAATCATTGGTGGCACTAAAATGTTTTCCAAATCCTCTTGAGGAATGGATTCAGTATTTATGGTATAGGACGTGTTTTTATGGAATCTTAACTTTTGAAGTTCCAAATATAATTTAGCCATTTCAATTTCATCCGTTAAATTAATGAGATTTGATTTTGTGGATTGAAGAATTAAATTTACAAGTATGGCAAATTTACTTAAACTGCCTTTAACTTCTTCAATCTCTCCTTTATTTACCAAATCATCAATGTGTACCAATAAATTATTAATGAAATGAGGATTCATTTGTGCATTTAACGCTTTGTAGCGAAGATTTGAAATATTTTCTTTAATTTTTTCATTGCGTTTAATTTTTTGATCTCTGCTGTAAAACAAATAGGCAATAAATGCCAAAAAGACTAGTGTTGCAAGACTTATAAACCACCATGTTTTGTACATAGGAGGCTTTATGGTAAACATGAATTTGGAGGGATTGGCGCTTTCCAAATCATTTTTTGAGATGGCTTTTATCTCAAAAGTATATTTGTTTGGTGGTAATGAAGAGTATCTTATGGTATTGTTTTTGGTTTCAATCCAATTGGGCTCCAAGCCTAGCAAGCGATATTTAAACTTAATGTTTCCCAAACTTTTAAAAGATATTCCAGAGAAATTAAATTGAATATTATTTGATTGGTAATCAAATGTTTGATTGCTTATTTTTTCGATGATATTATTGTTCAACAACACCTCATTGATATGTATTCTGGGCGCTATAATTAAATTTTCTTCATTTGAAATGTCAATAATGTTTAATCCGTTTGAAGTCGCGACATAAGCTTTATTTTTATCAACAAAGCAGGCTCTGACATCATTGCTGTACAATCCGTCCGAAATAGTGTAATTTTTAATGCGAATTAAATTATTGTTACCGTCTAGCTCAATCCGGTTCAATCCCAAATTACTGGAAAGCCAAATATTGTTTTTTGCATCTACAAAAAGGGATTTTACGGAATTGCTCAACAAACCGTCTTCTTTAGAAACTATTTTGAATTTCCTGTTTTTCAAAATCCCTAAACCATTGGCGTTAGAACCTACCAATAGACCTCTGGAGCTATTTTCCAAAGCATAAATGATACTTTCATTGAATTCATTTCCCAAGTTGTATTTTTTGGTAACACCAGCATTTTGGAGGTATAAACCTTTGGTTGTTCCAATCCACAGGCTGTCATTTCCTGAATAACAGATTGAGGTCGATCTTCGATTCCACAATTTTTTTGCTAAAAATGAAGTTTTATTGATTTTTCCTACCCCGTTGGAATTGGCTGTATAAATTTCATCCCCAACAATTGAAAAAAATTTGAAATTTTTCAAATCAGTTTTTAAAAAATCGGCATCATACATATTTTTAATATTTTCAAACTTAAAATTTGAATTTAATTGATCAATACTGTTATTACTTATAATATAAAGAAGATTATTATGTGATTTTAACTGATTTATTCTTTTTGGATTTTTATCCAATTTTAGGGTAGCAATTGTTTGTAACGTTTCTTTATTTATGATGATGATTTCATTCTGTTCATTCCCTAATATCAATTTATTTTGAAATAAGCTTATTGAATATAAATTGTTTTTATTCGGGTCATCAAATTGAATTCCTTGTACTCTTAGATTTGGAAATAGAAAAATTCCATTGGATTGACTACCGACCCAAATGTTGTTTTCCGAATCAACATAAGCACGAGTTGACTTTGTGTTTTTTAAAATTATTTTAGGGTTGTGATAATTATCCGTCTTATTAAAAATATAAACTCCATGATTCAAATTTGTAATCCAATAATCTGTTCCGATTTTATAAGTTTTTAATAAAAAATTATTTTGTTCATGAATTAAATGACTGGAAATTTTTTTGATATTTTCATCATAATCTCTCAATAGCATTCCTATATTATTATATATTTTTTCTTTTGCTGAATTGGGAAATTGACTAATTTTAAAGGGAAGCCATTCTAATAAATTTGAATTTTTTGAGATAGGTTTTGTTATGATATTAAGTTTCTTGTCCTTATTAAAATAAGTCAATAAATGAACTTTATTCTTAACATCTTCAATAATAAAGGAAGTGTGTTTTAAATAAAGGTCATTATTAGTTGAATAATTTTCAACACTTAAATTAGTATTAAGAGCTTTAAGACTATTTGATTTTTGACAAAACCAAATTTTACCTTTAGAATCTTCAAAAACATCGTCAACGAATTTTGTGAATTGTAATTTGTTTAAATAAGCAGTATTATGTTCATTGTAAAAATTTCCGTTTTGAATAAAACCCATATCCCCGTTAAATGCAGTCATCCAAATTCTATTCTTAGAATCTTTATAAAAAGATAAAATTTCATTTCCGGGAAGCCCGTCCATTACAGTGAAATTTTTAAATGCCAGTCCGTCAAATTTGCTTATTCCATAATCAGTTGCTAACCAAATGAAGCCATTTTCATCCTGAACAATATCATAGATAGTATTACTTGGTAAGCCATTATTTGTTGTAAACTGTGTTAATCCAGGAATCTGGGCAAGTAAAGATGTTTGAAATAATAGATAAACAATAAAAAGGTGAACAATTTTACGCATTTAAAGCTAACAATTAAATATCAAATGTAACGCTTATAAATTTATAAAGTGCATTCATGTTTAAAATATGAACGCTTGTAAAAGAGGCGTTTTATTTAAAGTTATTCCATGTATATTTACGTCAGTCAACTCAATTGCAGGAAAATTATTTGAAAAGGGTAAATTTGTTATGAAAAAAGGAAAAGGTGCTTTTAAGTGCCTTTTTTATTGTTTAAAACTTTTAATTAGAAATCTTTTTATTGATTATGTATAATTAAATCAATACCTTGTCAAGGAATTTAATATTTATTTATTTACTTGATGTATAGGACTTTACCATTAAAAAATTACCAAAATATAATAATTTTTTCACAATCTGTTTTATCTCCACTACTTACAATTTCAGATTTAAGGATAGTTAAACTAAACTATTTTAAATTTAACCTTATAAAATAACTGCTATGCGCATTGGAATGATTTTGGACAAAACGTTTCCACCCGATCCTAGGGTTGAAAATGAAGCAATTTCACTAATTAATAGTGGGCATGAAGTTTTTTTATTTTGTTTGAAATATAATAAAAATGAGGGTGATGATTTAATTAAGGGGATACAGGTAAAGCGTTATCAATCAAATAAATTAGAATACAAATTTTCAGCTTTAGCCTATACGTTTCTATTTTATACAAATTTGATGAAGCGAAAAATCGTTCATTTTTTAAACAAATATAAAATAGAAGCAATTCACATTCATGACATTCGAATTGCTGAAGCCGTTTTTAAGGCAAATAAAACGTTAAAATTAGCTACGGTTTTGGACTTGCATGATAATATGCCAGAAATAATGAAACTGTATTCTCATCTTCAAAAGTTCCCTGGGAAACAATTGATTTCTCCAAAAAGATGGAAACAAAAAGAAGAAGAATTTATAAATAAGGCGACTAAAATTATTACGGTTTCGCAAGAATTTATAGAGGAAGTTGTTGGACGAACCAAAATTGCTCGTAATAAAATAGTATTGGTTCCAAATACGGTGCATCAGTCGTTTTATAAAGATGCTTTAATTGATAATTTGATTATTGATTCCTACAAAAATGACTTTGTAATTTTATATTTGGGTGATACAGGATTGCGCAGAGGATTGCAAACCGCTATTGAAGCATTGGTAATTTTAAAGGAAAAAATTCCAAATGTAAAGCTGGTCATTGTTGGAATTAGTTCTACCGACACAATTTTGAAACAACAGGTAAGCGAATTGAAGTTGGAAAATTATGTTGATTTTCAAGGATGGCAAAATGTAAAGCTATTTCCTTCTTATATTGTTTCAAGTAAGGTTTGCATTTCACCATTACTCAGAAATATTCAACATGATGTTGCTTACGCAAATAAACTTTTTCAATATATGAGTTTTGGAAAACCTGTTTTAGTGAGCGATGCTATTGCTCAGAAAAATTTGATTGAAAAAACGAATTCCGGATTGGTGCATTTGGAGAAAAACGCCCAAGATTTTGCAAATAAAGTTATGCAGTTATATGTTGATCCAGCCTTAAGAGATCGATTGGGAAGCAATGGAAAACAATTTGTGGAAGAAGAATTTTGCTGGGAAAAAACATCGGAAAAATTAATAGCTTTGTATGACAATCTTTAATTCATGAAAAAAGCGCTTATCATAACTTATTATTGGCCGCCCGCAGGAGGTTCGGGGGTGCAGCGTTGGCTTAAGTTTGTGAAATATTTCCGCGATTTTGACATTGAGCCAGTTGTTTATACCGTTGAAAATCCTAATTATCCTATTTTAGATGAATCGCTTTTCAAAGACATTCCAAATGATATTGAAATTTTAAAACAGCCTATTTGGGAACCAAATAATTTGTTTGCTTTCTTCGGAAAAAAGAAAACGGAGAGTGCCGGATTTTTAAATCCGAATCCTTCTTTCTTTGGAAAAATCCTTCAATATATAAGGGCAAATTATTTTATTCCAGATGCCCGAAAATTCTGGGTAAAACCATCGACCAATTACTTAAAAAAGTATTTGAAATCAAACAAAATTGATGTTGTAATTACTACTGGTCCTCCACACAGTATGCACTTAATTGGTTTAAATTTGAAGAAGGAATTGAATATAAAATGGATTGCTGATTTTAGGGATCCGTGGACAGAAATTGATTATTTTAAGCAGTTGCCTTTGACAAAAAAGGCCATTAAAAAACATCAATTTTTGGAAAAAGAAGTGTTAAAAAATGCTGATGCCGTTTTAGTTGTTGGTAAAACGATGAATGAAAAATTCAGCAAATTTAATAGCAATGTTGTTACGGTTACCAATGGTTTTGATGGCAAAATATCAGAAACTTCTGTTGAATTGGATTCAAAATTTACAGTAACTCATATTGGTCTGATGAATGCTGACAGGAATCCTAAAATATTGTGGGAGGTTTTGTCGGAAATTATTGACGAAAACATGGAATTTGCCAATGATTTTGAATTACGGTTAATAGGTAAAGCTGATGCTTCCGTAATTGAGGACATTTCGAAACACCAACTTTCAAGTAATATTCATGTAATTGATTACGTGACACATGATAAGGTTATTGAGTTTCAGAAAGAATCTCAGGTTTTGCTATTAATCGTAAATAATGTGCCAAGCGCAAAAGGCATTATTACCGGAAAAATCTTTGAATATCTGATGGCAAAACGCCCAATTTTAGGTATTGCTCCATTAGATGGTGATGTGGCTGAAATTATAACGGAAACCAATTCTGGAGTTGTCATTGATTTTATTGATGAGATTGGGTTAAAAAAGGCTATATTAGAATTATATGCCAAATTTAAATTGGGTAATTTGACTGTAGAATCAAAAAATATTGCACAATTTCAAAGAAAGGAATTGACTAGAAAAGTTTCAGAAATAATAAATATGATTACTGAATGAAGAAAATCGTTACTATATTAGGAGCGCGGCCACAATTTATAAAAGCGGCAGTATTAAGCCGGATAATTGCCAAACACAATACTGTTCAAGAAGTTATCATACACACAGGTCAGCATTATGATGCCAATATGAGCGATATATTTTTTGATGAAATGGAAATCCCAAAACCAAAATACAATTTTGCGATTAATGGAATGAGCCATGGTGCCATGACGGGTCAAATGCTTATTGAAATTGAAGCGGTTTTAATTAAAGAAAAACCAGATTTGGTAGTAGTATACGGCGATACAAATTCTACGTTGGCCGGAGCACTTGCTGCAAAAAAAATGAATATAAAAGTGGCTCATGTGGAAGCTGGTTTGCGCTCTTTTAATATGAAAATGCCTGAAGAAATCAATAGAATTTTAACCGACAGAATTTCCGATTTACTGCTTTGCCCAACAGGTACCGCATTGGAAAATTTACAAAAGGAGGGCTTTGAAAATTTGCCTTCAAAAGTTCTTAAATGTGGCGATATTATGAAAGATGCCGTTAAATTTTACGGAAAAACTTCTGAAGATAAATCGTCCATAATTTCAAATTTAAACATGGTTCCGAATGAATTTGTGCTGGCCACTATTCACCGTCAGGAAAATACAGATGACTTGGAAAAACTAAAGGATATTTTCGAAGGATTGGAATTACTAAGTAAAGAAAAGCAAGTGGTTTTGCCTTTGCATCCAAGAACTAAAGCCATTTTAAAAGAACATAATTTAACGTATGGCATTATAATAATTGATCCGGTAGGGTATTTTGATATGCTGGAATTGTTAAAAAAATGTAATTTGGTTGTTACTGACAGTGGAGGATTGCAAAAAGAAGCATTTTTCAATAAAAAGCACTGTATAATTGCCAGGGACGAAACGGAATGGGTAGAATTGGTGAGTAACGGGTTTGCGGAAATTATTGGCAGTGATAAGCATAAAATGTTTCAGGCCTTTAAAAACTTTCAAAATTCAAGTGCCGATTTTGAGATGCCTTTATTCGGGGAAAACGCAGGAGAGAAAATTTATACTGAAATTCTTAAGTTGTTGTAATGGGAATTATTTTAAAGCAATCTTTTTTCAATACACTTATTATCTTTTTAGGTTTTGCCGTTGGCGGCATCAATGTGTTGTTTTTATATACGCATTTTTTACACGAAGATTATTTTGGATTAATTACCTTTTTGCTTTCCGCTGCAAATATTATTTTGCCATTGCTTGTTTTTGGGATGCAAAATACCATTATTAAGTTTTATTCTTCTTATCAAACTAAAATTGAGCGAGATGGCTTTTTGACAACAACGCTTATAATGCCGTTATTCGTAATTATTCCTTTTGCTTTTATCGGGACTCTTATTTACGGAAGTATTGCTGATTGGATTTCTTTGGAAAATCCCATCATAAAAAAATACACGTATCTCATATTTTTATTGGCCATTTTTATGGGTTATTTTGAGGTTTTTTATGCTTGGACAAAAGTGCAGTTAAATTCTGTTTTCGGAAATTTCATTAAAGAAATTTTCCCTCGTATCTGTACCACGTTTTTATTATTTGCGGTATTTTTTAAATGGCTCACCAATGAACAATTTATATATGGGGTTGTTATTGTTTATGGACTGAGTACTTTTGTGATGATGATTTATGCATTTCAAGTATATAAACCAACATTTAAATTGACACTACCTTCAAATATAAAAGAGATCCTTTCTTTTTCGATGTATATTATTGTTGCAGGGTCAGCAGCCGGGGTTTTGTTGGAAATTGATAAATTTATGATTCCACAAATGGAAAAAATAGCCCAGGTTGCCTATTATTCGGTGGGAATTTATATCGCAAGTGTTATCGCAATTCCAACACGCGCCATGCAGCAAATTACAAGTCCGATTACTGCCAAAGACATGAACGAAAATAATATTGGTGAAGTTGAAAAACTATACAAACAAACCTCCATAAATTTATTGGTCATTGGCGGCCTGTTTTTTCTGCTGATTAATTTAAGTATTGCTGATTTATATAGGTTAATTAATAAACCCGAATTTACAAAAGGAATTTGGGTTGTTCTAATAATTTCAGTGTCGAAACTAATGGAATTGGCTTTAGGGACAGGAAATGCAATTTTGTTAAATTCTAAATATTTTAAAATATTTTTTTACTTATCGTTAGCGATGGCTGTTAGTGTAATTTTTTTAAACAAGTGGTTAATTGATTGGGTTGGTATTGACGGAGCGGCAATAGCAACCCTTATTGTTGTTGTTGTTTATAGCGTAATTAAAATAATTTATTTAAAAGCCAAGTTAAATATTCAGCCTTTTGATATAAATACCATTAAATTGGGGGTAATTATTTCAGTAATATTTGCTGTTTTTTATTTTTGGAATTTTAACTTTCATCCCATTATTAATATTGGTTTAAAAGGCATAATCATTTCAATATTGTATTTTTTGCTTATTAATAAATTACAAATTTCAAAGGATATTAGTAGTTTTGTTGCTAAATATATGGCGAAAAACGAATCGTAAAGTAATTAGTATGCCGTATCAAGTAATTTTTAATTTTTTAATTGGTTATGATAATTTAACCTTTAAACTTTCAACTTTTCAACATAATGATTTATATTCTTCACGTTTTTTATGGAATTACAATGGCGTATTTTGGGTTGATTTCTCCCGGAATGCTCAATATGACCGTGCTTAAAATTAGAATTAATGTAGGTAAAATTGAAAGTATAAAATTCGCTTTAGGAGCAGCGTTGATTGTTTTTTTTCAAGCTGGTATCGCTTTGTTTTTTGCTGATTTCTTTATTAAAAACCCCAAAGTCATTGAGATATTAAAAACTGCAGGAATTTTCGTTTTTTTTATTTTAGCTGTTTTTTTCTTCTTTCTGTCCCGAAAAAAAGTTGGAGAGAACAATATGATCAGCAAAGGAAATTTTTTTATTAAGGGCTTGGCAATGTCATCGGTAAACATGTTGGCAATCCCGTTTTATTTAGGCATAAGTATTTATTTAGGTTCCGTCAATAAAATTATCATTGAACAACCGTATATTTACTTATTTATATTGGGTGCAGCAGTGGGTTCATTTTTGTTATTTTACACGTACATATTTTTTGCGAAAATTATAAGCAAGAAAATTTCATTCATTGCGACCAACATTAATATTATTCTAAGTTTATTGTTTTTGTCGCTTGGGATTTTTACCTTAATTAAGCTGATAAGTTAAATTATTTTATATTTGACAAAAAAATTATTTTTATTCGATATGATTGACGCCATTGAAAAAAACTTATATAGAGGAATTCAGCTTTTAAATTGCATTTCAGATGATGAATATAACAATATGTCAATTGCGCCTTATTATTCAAGTATTGGCGGGCATATGCGTCATATTTTAGATGTTTTCGATTGTATTTTTGACGGATTAGATTCAAATAACATTAATCTAATCAATAGAAAGCGAAACGAATTGGCTGAAACTTATACGCGAGATGGTATCGCATATTTTGAGAATATTATCCAACGACTAACATTTTTGGAAACAGAAGATCTTAATAAAATTGTTATAGTAACTGATGATTTGGGATTAGGAATTATTTCTGCAAATTATACTTTGGGCGGAATTTTGATTCAAGCACACAGTCATGCCATTCATCATTTTGCAAGTGTGGGATATGTAATTTCTCAACTTGGAATTGAACTCCCTGATGTTGATTTTGGATTTAATCCAACTACGCCTAAAAAGAGTTTTTAGCATTAGAATCTAAAGCTTTTACTTTTTTTAGATACTTTTTATAATTAAAATACAGCGAAATCAAATAATTTAAATTAGTGAAGCTAACCTTGTTTATTTTATTGTTTTTAATGCCAATGAGATATATTATTTTCCAATGATTTTTAATTGATACTAGAGCCTTAAGATAACTCCCTTTTGAGGCATCATAAATATGGGTTGGTTCAGAAATTACGCCGTTGATTTCAATAATTTTCATATTCTTACCTAATAAAAGTTCATCAAAATTATGGTACTTTATATCGATTCTTCCATAAAACCAGCCTTTAATATCAGCATTTAATTCGTCCATAAAATTAGTTAATTGGCGAGAAATTAAATGATTGCCGTCAATAAACTGGGTTCCTTTGGAATGATTTCCAATAATGTTTAGAATAACTTCTTCATTGTTTTTTGGAATGATTTTAAGCCTGTCCTTATTTAATTCTGTAATTAATTTAAAATAATGTTTGGCTCTTTCATCATTCAGGATAAGGCTCAAAATTGTTGAATGACCATTTCCGATGACTGTTAAATATTTTTTAATAGTAACAGAGGTTATTGTACCGGTTTTTGCAGTTGGCATTCTATAATATAAAATGCCGCATTCATTTTTGTATTCAATAAATTCTTGAATGATTAAATTTATGCAATTGTATTTTTTAATATAGGTAGAGAGTTCATTTTTATCTTTAATTTTTGTTACCAATAATCCTCTAAAACCAATATCAGGTTTAATGATTAAAGGAAATTGTATGTTATTTGAGGTTAATTTTGGGGCGATTTCTTCAATATTTTCACCTTTAGTCACATAAATTGTTTTTGGGCAATATTTTTCAGGTAACAATTGAAGTGTTTTATATTTTGATTCCAATCCGTTACCGGAACCTTCTATACTTGGATTAACTGCCGAAAAGAAGCCAAAACTTCTGGCTTTTATAGCCAAATAAAAAGCATAAGGCAATAGCGGAACATAAAACATATAGGATGGCCAATATTCCCAGTTTTTAATTTTTTTTAAATGACTGATTCCCATTATTTGGTGTTAAAAAATGCATTTAGAATTATTTTAATTCCTAAAAATCCTAAAATAATGGCTGTGATTGCCAATATAATTCCAATAATGAGCCATAAATAATTGTTTTGCTGCCTAATGGCTTTAAAACCAATGGTTATTAAAATTGGAGCCGCAATCAAAAGGGGTAAAGTGGCTAATTCATACTTTAGGCCTCTTACCAATTCGTTTCTATCTGTTCCCATTTGTATAATTTTGGATTGCAGTTCTTACGTTTTTATGTTTTGTTAGCAGTTCAATGGCTTTTATTTCTGAAATATTCAATTCCTCCATCAGCATTTTTGTTCCTCTGATTAGCAATTTATCGTTCGTTAATTGCATGTCAACCATTTTGTTGCCTTTTATTTTTCCAAGTTGAATCATAACGCCAGTTGAAATCATATTTAAAATAAGTTTTTGGGCTGTGCCTGCTTTCATTCTTGAACTCCCGGTCACAAATTCTGGGCCTACTACAACTTCAATGGGGTGTTTTGCCATTTTGGCAAGTGGACTTCCAACATTGCACGTAATACATCCTGTTAAAATATTATTTTCATTGCATTTTTTTAGGCCATTTATAACATATGGAGTGGTTCCTGAAGCGGCAATTCCAATCACAATGTCGTTATTGTTAATGTTATGGCTTTTTAAATCTTTCCAACATTGTGCGATGGAATCTTCTGCAAATTCAACAGCTTTTCTTATGGCGGTGTCGCCGCCGGCAATAATGCCAATAACAAGATTGTGTGAAACTCCAAAGGTTGGCGGACATTCAGAAGCGTCCAGTATTCCCAGGCGACCACTTGTTCCTGAACCTATATAAAATAATCTGCCACCTTTTTTCATTTGTTGCACGATTACCTGTACCAATTTTTCAATAGTGGGAATCACTTTTTCAACAGCCAAGGGAACGGTTTTATCTTCAGAATTGATATGTGTCAGCAATTCAATTACAGTCATTTTTTCCAAATGATTGTAATTGGAGGCTTGCTCAGTAGTTTTTGTGAAATTCATTTTTCAAAAATACTAATTTTTTGTGTCAACTTATTTCAAAACGTTAAATTCGGACGAAAAAAAGAGCAAGAATTTAAGTTCTTGCTCTTTTATAAATTATGAAAATATTTTAAAAAATCATTTCAAAACTTATTTTAATAAGTCTTTGATGAGATGTTTGCAGAAGAGACAGACGCAATAATACTATTAAATGTATCGCTTGGTCTCATTGCCTTATTTACTAAATTATCATCAAATTTAAAATAACCACCAATGTTTACAGGCGCTCCTTGTGCATTGTTCAATTCGCTTACAATAACAGTTTCATTTGTTGTTAATTCTTTAGCGATGTTGGTAAATATTTCCTTTAATTTAGTATCTTTATTTTGAGCGGCCAATGCTTGCGCCCAATACGTTGCTAAGTAGAAGTGACTTCCTCTATTGTCCAGTTCATTAACTTTCCGAGATGGAGACTTGCTGTTGTCTAAGAATTTGTCTGTGGCTTCATCTAAAGTTTCAGCCAAAATTAAAGCTTTTGGGACGTTATAATTATTTCCCAAATGTTCTAAAGAGACTACCAATGCTAAAAATTCACCTAATGAATCCCATCTCAAATGACCCTCTTTAACGAATTGTTGTACATGTTTAGGTGCTGAACCACCAGCGCCAGTTTCAAATAATCCGCCGCCATCCATTAAAGGAACAATGGATAACATTTTTGAACTGGTACCTAATTCTAATATAGGAAAAAGGTCTGTTAAATAATCACGTAATATATTTCCAGTAACAGAAATTGTGTCCAATCCTTTTTTAACTCGGTCTAAAGTATACAGTGTAGCTTCTGTTGGATTCATTATCTGAATATCTAAGCCAGTTGTTTCGTAGTTTGGAAGATATTTGTTTATTTTATTTATGATTTGTGCATCATGCGCCCTGTTTTTGTCTAACCAAAATATTGCAGGAACATTAGTCGCTCTTGCTCTGCTTACGGCAAGTTTAATCCAATCCTGAATGGGCGCGTCTTTTGCCTGACACATTCTCCAAACATCTCCTTTTTCAACATTGCTTTCTAATAATAGGTGGCCGGAAGCATCCACAACTTGTACAGTTCCGTTTGCTTGCATTTCAAAAGTTTTATCATGAGAACCATATTCTTCTGCCTTTTGAGCCATTAAACCAACATTAGGAACCGTTCCCATTGTTTTTGGGTCGAAAGCGCCATGTTTTTTACAAAAATCAATAGTAGCAGCGAAAATTCCGGCATAAGTGCTGTCTGGAATTACGGCTTTTACATCTTGTAATTTACCTTCGGCATTCCACATTTGTCCAGAAGTACGGATCATTGCGGGCATTGAAGCATCAATAATTACATCACTCGGCACATGAAGGTTGGTTATGCCTTTATCAGAGTCTACCATGGCGATTGCAGGACCATCTTCTAAACAAGATTTGATATCTGCTTCAATAGCCGTTTTTTGAGCTTCAGGCAAGCCTTGAATTTTGCTGATTAAATCACCAAAACCATTATTTACATCAACACCAAGTTCTTTAATAACAGCACTGTGCTTTTCAAACACATCTTTAAAGAAAGCTGTAACAGCATGTCCAAAAATGATTGGATCAGATATTTTCATCATCGTTGCTTTCATGTGTAATGAAAACAATACGTTTTTAGAGTTGGCATCTTTAATTTGTTCCTCCAGGAATTTAACCAAAGCTTTTTTACTCATAAAAGTAGCATCAATAATTTCACCTGGCAATAAAGCTGTTTTTTCTTTTAATACAGTTACAGCGCCATTTTTATCAATAAATTGAACTTTTACATCTCCGGCTTTAGAAACAGTTATTGATTTTTCATTATTGAAAAAATCGCCGCTTTTCATAGAAGAAACATGTGTTTTTGAATCTGCTGACCAAGCGCCCATAGAATGTGGGTTCTTTTTGGCATAATTTTTTACTGCTTTAGGCGCTCTACGATCTGAGTTTCCTTCACGCAATACAGGATTCACAGCTGATCCTTTCGCTTTATTGTATCTTAGCTGGATATCTTTCTCTTCAGCATTTTTAATTTCATCAGGATAATTTGGAATTGCGTAACTTAAAGATTGCAGTTCCTTAATGGCCGCTTTTAATTGGGGTTCAGAAGCAGAAATATTGGGTAATTTTATAATGTTAGCTTCTGGTTTTTTTACTAATTTTCCCAACTCAGTTAAGGTATCTGGAACATGTTGTTCCGGAGTTAAAGATTCTGGGAATAAAGCTAAAATTCTGCTTGATAATGAAATGTCCTGAGTTTCGACTTCAATACCGGCGGTTTTTGTGAATGCTTCTACAATCGGTAAAAATGAATAGGTCGCTAAAGCAGGAGCTTCATCTGTTTTAGTATAAATTATTTTAGGTATTTTACTCATAATTCTTTGTGTTTTAAAAACTATAATTATCAATAAAGTCAGAAATTATAGCAGGGTAAATTAATTTCGTTTAATGTTTCGCAAATATAGGAAATATAGACGAAAAAATTGTCCACGAAAACGTTATAAATAAGGGGGTGATTTTGTGATTAATCTAAAAAAAAGATTGAAATTTTATAGAAATTGCAATGACGAAAAAAACAAAAGCCATAGTATTGATTGCTCAATATTATGGCTTTTTGCTGAAACACTTTTTTTAATAAGTCACCAGTTAAAGATTTAGTCGTTTTAATCATTCTCGTTAAAGAATAACCCACACTTAAATTTTTTTACTGTAACCTGCTTTTCTTACAAATCAAGTTCTTATTAAATTAGACGTTTCTTTTAAAACAGTATCTAAAACTTTGTTGTAATTCCTAAAAACTACTCGATTTAAGTGCTGTTTTAAAAAGTGCTCTTAAAACCATGTTCCATTTATTCATGCTAAATACTTGGGCACATTACTTGTTACAGTGCGGTTTTAAAAACTATGTTCAAGAACATATAGAACTTCGCATTGAGATTTTTTGGTTCAACTTTAAAGCTTTCACTTTAAGGTTTATGTTAAGCACTCTCGCTAATTCCTTTTGTAAAATAAGCATATAAAAACCTATTTTCCAAATTTATAATGCTTTAGTTTTCAACAGGATATGAACCTGACTTATTAACAAATGTTAATAACCAAAAAACCCGTTTTGAAATTTCAAAACGGGTTTTTATATTTTTTTAAGAAAAAGCGGATTAACGTCTTTTTTCTTTAATTCTTGCTTTTTTACCTGTTAAACCTCTAAAGTAGAAAATACGTGCTCTACGTACGCTACCTTGTTTGTTAACTTCAATTTTTTCAATTGCTGGTAAGTTTACAGGAAAAATACGTTCTACACCAACTGTTCCTGATATTTTTCTGATGGTAAATGTTTCAGAAGCACCTGCTCCTCTACGTTGAATTACAGTACCTCTAAAGTGCTGGGTACGTTTTTTTTCACCTTCTTTAATTTCATAGTAAACAGTGACAGTATCTCCTGCCTGAAATTCTGGTAACTCATTTTCGGTTACAAATTTGTCTTGAACAAATTTTACTAAATCTTCCATTGTTAATTTTTTAATGGGTTTTTCAATGACCAACATTCACGATTTTCGTCAGAGGTTGATTTTGAGTGTGCAAATTTAATAAAAAAGATTAATCTTTCAACAAATCTGGTCTTATTTTTTTTGTTCTTTCTAAGGCTTTCTCATTCCGCCATTCTTCAATCTTCGGGAAATTGCCCGATAACAGAATTTTCGGCACCTCAAGCCCTTTATATTCTGCAGGTCTCGTGTAAACGGGAGGCGAAAGTAAGTTGTCCTGAAACGAGTCGGATAGCGCAGAAGATTCATCTCCCAAAACGCCAGGAATTAGTCTGATAACGGCATCACATAAAACTGCAGCACCCAATTCGCCGCCGCTCAAAACATAATCTCCTATAGAAATTTCTTTGGTGATTAACAACTCTCTAATACGCTGATCCACACCTTTATAATGTCCACAAAGTATCAATATATTTTCAGCCAAAGACAATGTATTTGCCATTTGCTGATTTAATGTAGGCGCATCAGGCGTGAGGTAAATAATTTCATCATAATCGCGCTCCAGTTTTAGTGCTGAAATGCATTTGTCTATGGGTTCAATCATTAAAACCATTCCCGCGCCGCCGCCAAATTGGTAATCGTCAATTTTTCCATAATCATTTAAGGCATATTTCCTTAAATCATGAAAATGAACTTCGACTAATTTTTTGTCGATTGCTCGTTTAATAATCGAATATTCAAACGGACTTTTAATAAGTTCAGGTGAAACGGTAATGATATCAATTCGCATTTGGCAAAGATATTATTTTAAGTTGAAATGTTATAAAGTCGAAAGTTTAATTAGCAATTGGCAAAAGTTAAAAGTCAATAGTAGAGTGTTTGAAAGTTAAATATTAGAAGTTAGATATTGAAGTTAAAACTTAAAATGAACCAATACACAAAACAACTCTAGGCACTTTAGGCATTCTAGGCACTCCAAACCTAAAACTTAAAACTAAAAATTTACAACTCAAAACAAGCATTTAACCATTCTGTCAACACCGTAAATGTCTTTTTTCAGTTCTATATTTTTAAAACATTTTGTTTTTAGCAAATCAACAGTTTCTGCTCCTAAATATTGATTGATTTCAAAATACAATGCACCATTTTTTGTCAGATGGTTTTTCGCCAGTTCAGCGATTTTATCGTAAAATAATAACGGATTTCCATTCTCCACAAACAAGGCAATATGCGGTTCGTTTGACAATACGTTTTGTTGCATTTGTTCTTTTTCCAATTCACGGACGTAAGGAGGGTTGCTTACGATAACATCAAAATTTTCATCTAATTTTTGGAGCGTCAAGATATCGGCATTTATAAAATCGACCTTCACATTATTTAATATTGCGTTATTTTTGGCAACATTTAACGCTTCCGCAGAAATATCAATTGCTGAGACTTCTGAATTTGGTAAGTTTTTAGCCAAAGAAATGGCAATGAAACCACTTCCGGTGCCAATATCTAAAATTTTGATGTTACCCTTGTTTTTGTGGTTTTCGATTATCCAATCAACCAACTCCTCTGTTTCGGGTCTTGGAATTAATACATTTTTATCGACTTTAAACATGAGTCCGTATAATGTGGTTTCACCAATAATGTATTGAATAGGAACTTGATTTTTTAAATGAGATAACGCATTTTGGAAAAATAGTAAATCGTCATTGTCAAGGTTAAAATTGTGTTCAAGGGCCAATTGAATTCGAGATAAATGCAACTTAAATTCAACTAAAATATTGAAAAAAGACTGAATTTCAGTTTCAGGATATAAATTAGAGAGTTCCAAAAAAAAATGACGTTTAAATTCTTGAATCAGCATTATAATTTTTTTAGCATCCACAAATTACAGGAATAATGTCCTGTATCGCCCATGGGCGCATCCAAATCTTTAAAACCTACTTTTCTATATAATTTTCTGGCACTTTCCATATAGGGCAAGGTTTCTAAATAACAGTATTCAAAACCAAACTCTTTGGCTTTTTGCAAGCAAATTTCCATCATTTTACTCCCCAAACCAACGCTTCTTACTTCTGGAAAAAAATACATTTTTTGTAATTCACAAACATTTCCTTCATAATTGGCTAACTGTTTTATGCCAGAGCCGCCATAAATTTGACCATCTTTTTCAATTACAAAATAAACCGCTTTCTTGGTATCATAAGCTTCATATAAAGTGTCTAAAATTTTATCGGCATAAGCTGTACCGACTTTTGGAACGCCAAATTCAATTAAAATTTCACGAATTACTTTGGCTGTTTTCGGATTGTCTTTAAGTTTGATTTCTCTAATTTTAAAGTTATTGAGAGTCATTTTAATATCTTATTTTAGCGATGTGAATATACACGAAAAATATATAAATCGATGCATTGAACTGGCGAAAAATGGCTTAGGTTTTACCTATCCTAATCCGTTGGTTGGCAGCGTTATTGTTTTAAAAGATAAAATAATAGGAGAGGGCTGGCATCAAAAAGCGGGCGAACCTCACGCGGAAGTAAATGCCATTTATTCCGTTAAAGACAAATCTTTATTAAAAGAGGCTACAATTTACGTGAATTTGGAGCCTTGTTCTCATTATGGAAAAACACCGCCTTGTGCGAATTTAATTGTTGAGAATGGCATAAAAAAAGTGGTTATTGGCAGTATAGATCCTCATAGCAAAGTTAGTGAAAAAGGGGTTTTGCATTTACAAAATAATGGTTGTGACGTTATTGTTGGTGTTTTAGAGAACGAATGTTTAAATTTAAATAAGCGGTTTTTTACCTATCACAACAAAAAAAGGCCTTTTATTATTTTGAAATGGGCCGAAACTGAAGATGGGTTTATTGATAAATTACGTGATTCAACTTCTGAAAGTTCACCAAATTGGATTTCAAATACGTATTCACAACAATTAGTGCATAAAATGCGTGCTATAGAACAATCCGTTTTGGTTGGGACAAATACAGCTTTAAATGACAATCCGAAATTAAATACAAGAAATTGGTTTGGATTGAATCCTGTTCGAATTGTGCTTGACAAAACGTTAAAAATTCCATCTCACTACAATTTGTATGACGGAAGTTTAAAAACGATCGTTTTAACCGAAAAAGCACCCGATAAAAACACAAACGATAATACCTGTTTTGAACAAATAGATTTCAACGAAAACCTTCCTAAACAAATTTGTGAAGTTTTGTATGAACATGAAATTCAATCGGTAATTATTGAAGGCGGTGCACAAACCTTGCAAACCTTTATTGATGATAATTTATGGGATGAAGTTTATGTTTTTGTGGGAAACACAAAATTTGAAAACGGACTAAAAGCACCTGAATTGAAAAAAGCGCCCAATGAAGTAAAAAGGATTTCAACGGATACTTTGCATAGTTACGTAAATCAGGTTTAAATATTTTTAAACTTAAACATTAAAATTTTCCATCACCATTTTTTCTTCTTTTTTTCGTGGTTTATCATTTTTATATATATTAATTAAAAATGCAAATTCAGAAATTTGGTTTTGATATCTTTGCGCTTCAAAACCGGTTCAATATTTCTGAAAACGACACATATAAAACCATTGAGGTAGCCCAAGGAGAAGCGCTTTTTAAAGAGAAGGGCAGTAAATTTATTGGGTATGTTTTTCCAATTGAAAATGAGGATGATGTTAAACTTCACATTGAAGAATTAAAGAAAAAACATCATGCTGCACGGCATTGGTGTTACGCTTGGCAACTGGGTGTTGAAGATAAAAGTTATCGCGTAAATGATGATGGCGAGCCTAACAATTCAGCTGGTAACCCCATTTACGGACAAATTTTGTCAAAAGATATTACCAATGTGCTGGTTGTTGTTGTTCGTTATTTTGGCGGAACTAAATTGGGTGTTGGCGGACTCATGAATGCGTATAAAACGACAGCTAAATTGATTTTGGATGAAGCGAATATTATTGATAAGACACTTGATGTTTATTTTCAGCTGACTTTTGAATATCCGGACATGAATAAAGTGATGCGAATTATTAAAGAAAACAATCTCGAAATTTTGGAGCAAAAAATGAATTTAAACTGTTCGTTTTTAATTGCTGTCCGGAAAAAGAATGCACTGAAAATCGAGCAGTTTTTTAATGATTTGCGATGCCTTAAAATTCAGGAAATCAAGCAGTAATGTCCCGTAGTTTTTTTAAGATATACTCGGGTGCTCTGGTTGGTTTGTTGGTTTTCATATTTACAAAAACCAAAGTAGTTTTCCCTGTTGTTAAAAGTTCTTTTTCTTCATTGTAAATTTCGTAGGAAAATTCAATTTTAACAGAAGGTATTTTAATCAATGTTGTTATTAAAGTGAGTAAATCATCATATTTTGCTGGTTTTAAATAGTTTATATTCAAACTCATCACAGGCAGCATAATACCGTTTTCTTCCATTTTTTTATAGGTGATTCCTAATTTTCTCATCCACTCAGTTCTGCCCATTTCAAAGTATTGTGCATAGTTTCCATAGTATGCAAAACCCATTTGATCTGTTTCGCCATATCGCACTCTAAATTGAATTTTGTCTGAATTCATTTTTTTTATTTTTATGAGCATCAGTATACGAAAAAAAAAATTAAGAATCAATAGTGATTTTATTTTTTTATACTAAAATTTATTCACATTTTTGTAAAGCCAAAAAGTCCTTTAAATATTGCTTTAAAGGAGTCAACAAAATTATAACTTAAAAGACTATTGTATTAAAAATGACTAAAACTGCATCATCGGTTTGGGAGGAATGCTTATCTTTTATTGAGGATAACATTAAGCCACAAGCTTATAAAACTTGGTTTGAACCCATCAAACCAGTGAAATTATCTGGTGAAGCACTTACAATTCAGGTACCTAGCAAATTTTTTTATGAGTGGTTGGAAGAGCACTATATTAAGTTATTAAGGGTTGCTTTGGTAAAACAATTAGGAGAAGATGCAAAGCTGATTTATGATGTCAGGATGGAAAACAATTATAGCAGCAACAACCAGCATACCGTAAAAATTCCTAGCTCAAACAGAAATCCGATAAATCAGCAGGGAATTTCATTTCCAATGGATATCAATAAGCGTGAATTGAAAAATCCGTTTATTATTCCCGGCATTCAAAAAGTTAAAATTGAATCACAGTTAAATCCAAATTATAATTTCGAAAATTTTATTGAAGGCGATTCTAACAGGTTGGCACGTTCAGCAAGTATGGCTGTTTCCAATAAACCAGGAGGAACATCTTTTAATCCTTTATTGATTTACGGTGGCGTAGGCTTGGGTAAAACACATTTAGCTCATGCAATTGGAGTTGATATTAAAGACAAATATCCAGATAAAATTGTGCTTTATATTTCTTCTGAAAAATTTACGCAGCAATATATAGATTCTGTAAAAGGAAATTCCAGAAATGATTTTATTCATTTCTATCAAATGATTGATGTTTTAATAATTGACGACGTTCAGTTTTTATCAGGGAAAACAGGTACGCAGGATGTTTTCTTTCACATTTTCAATCATTTACACCAAAATGGCAAACAGGTGATATTAACATCGGATAAAGCTCCGGTTGATATGCAGGATATTGAACAACGCTTACTTTCTAGATTTAAATGGGGATTGTCTGCCGAACTTCAGGCCCCTGATTATGAAACCCGTGTTTCAATTTTGCAAAATCAGTTGTACAGAGACGGTGTAGAAATGCCATTTGAAATTGTAGAATATATTGCGAAAAACATAAAATCAAATGTAAGGGAACTGGAAGGCGTTTTAATTTCTTTAATTGCGCAAGCATCATTTAACAGAAAGGAATTTACACTGGCTTTAACAAAACAGATTGTAGATAAATTTGTTAAAAACACAAAACGCGAAGTTTCCATTGAATATATTCAAAAAATTGTTTCAAACTATTTTGAATTGGATGTGGCCACTTTACAATCAAAAACACGTAAACGTCACATAGTTCAAGCGCGCCAATTGGCTATGTATTTTGCCAAAAGAATGACAAAAGCTTCCTTGGCCAGTATTGGTTCTCAAATAGGAAAAAGAGATCACGCCACGGTACTTCATGCTTGTAAAACTGTTGATAACTTAACAGAAACCGACAAGCAATTTAGAAAGTATGTGGATGATATTACCAAAAAACTTACTTTTTAATAATTCATAATGACTAAAATATTAATGGTCTGTCTCGGCAATATTTGTCGTTCACCATTGGCAGAAGGAATTTTAAAATCAAAGCTTTTTAGAGCTAACGTAGTTATAGATTCGGCTGGTACCGGCGCCTATCATATTGATGAAAAGCCGGACATTCGTTCTATAGCCATTGCAAAAAAACATGGTATTGACATTACCGATCAGCGAGCCAGAAAATTTTTGGTAAAAGATTTTGATGAGTTTGACATTATTTATGTGATGGACCATTCAAATTTTAGAGATGTTATTGAAATGGCAAGAAATGAGATTGACATCAAAAAGGTGAAAATGATCTTAAACGAAGTGTTTCCAAATGAAAATTTAGATGTTCCCGATCCTTATATTGGCGGGGATTTTGGATTTAAAAGCGTCTATAAAATGCTGGATGAAGCCTGTGATAACATTGCGAAAAAAATAAATCCAAATGGATAATAGTAAAGGTTTTTTATACTTAATTCCAACAACTTTAGGAGACAATGAACCAATGGAAGTTCTTCCATACCTGGTTAAAGAAGTGATTGAAAAATTGGATTGTTTTATTGTTGAAAACGAAAAAACAGCACGTAAATTTATCAAACGAATTGCTCCGGGAAAATCACAACCATCATTAACAATTTTTAGCTTGGGCAAATATGCCGATCCACTGGAAGTCAATACGTATTTGGATATTTGCGCTAAAGGCGTTTCGGTTGGTTTGCTTTCTGAAGCTGGTGTTCCCGCCATTGCCGATCCGGGTGCTGAAATAGTTAAATTGGCACATCAAAAAAATATTAGGGTAATTCCTTTAGTAGGTCCGTCTTCCATAATATTAGCGATGATGGCCTCAGGTTTTAACGGCCAAAATTTTGCATTTAATGGATATTTACCCATTGAGGCTTCACAGAGGAAAGAAGCCATAAAAAGTTTAGAAAAATTATCGAAGGAAAAAAAACAATCGCAAATTTTTATTGAGACGCCCTATAGAAATGAAAAATTATTTAACGATTTAAAAAGCTCGTTAAATCCGGCAACCAAACTTTGTGTCGCCTGTGACATTACTTTGTCATCTGAATATATTAAAACGTTGGATATTAAAGATTGGAGAAACGAACACCCAGATTTACAGAAAAGACCCGCCATATTTATCATTCATAAAGATTAAAAAAGGCATGAGTGATCATTCATGCCTTTTTTAAATAAATAAAAATAGTTCAATTTATTATACTTTAGGATTTCTATCTGCCTTTATTAATGAAGTGTCATAACCACCAAATGTTTTTAGGTAATGCTGCATTGAAGAACCGAAAGCATCCTTAAAGCGATATTCGCCGTTTGATTTTAAATACCGGTTGATGTTTCCTGCTCCTGCTAAATGTGCCGCGGCAAGAATGCCTGATTCCGTAATTTCAACGCCATTTATTTTTTTCCCAACCTTTTTTTCAATCTCTTTTCTTAAGATCCATTTATTTACGGAACACAATGCCATAAAGGTGTCTTCCTGTAATTCAGCACTGTCTAAAAACAATTGAAAGTCGTGAATGTCAAATCTTTCCAAAGTAGATTTCCCAAACTGATATTTACCCAAATATCCCAAAGAGCTAACTATATCATATCTTCCCCCAGATTCTCTAAAAGCCAATGCCTCTTTGAATCCATTAAATGACTTACCTACAAAAGGTATATTGCTTTTTATGATAGGTGAAATTTCTTTTTCAGAAGGAACCAAAGTAATTTCTTTGGTTAAATTAACATCACTGTTGAGGCCATTTTTATCTTTGGTAAAACTTGATATAAAAATTCCTAATGTCAGTATGATTGTAAAAAATATTGTTTTTTTCATAATTTAAAGGTATTTGGCCTATAAAATTTTTCAGCCGCAAATATACAACTTTTTTATGATTCAATAGAATAATTGAAAAAACATCTTATCTTTTAGTAAAAGTTTAACAAAAATTGTTATTTGTTGAATTAAAATTAAAAAAATAAAATTAGAGCTAATTCGAATTTAAAGAGTTGAAGTGGCGTATGTCACAAATGATATGCAGTTACCTATTAACGCCTTGTTTGTTTAGCCATAACTGGTACTTTGCTGCATTTCTATTGTGCTGATCCAATGTTTTTGCAAACTCATGTGCCCCAAAAGTCGTTACGCTAGCACACATATAATAATAATCGTGATTTGCTGGATTTAAAACAGCTTTAATGGAAGAAATATCCGGCATAGAGATTGGACCAGGAGGTAGGCCTAAGTTTTTATAAGTGTTGTATGGAGAATCAATTTCCAAATCTTTCGAGAATACTCTTTTAATAACCATTTCATTTCCTAATTTGGCTTTTAAGGCGAAAATAATGGTTGGATCGGCTTGTAGAGGCCAACCACTGTTCAATCTGTTTAAATACAATTTTGCAACAGTTGGTCTTTCACTTACTGATGCCGTTTCTTTTTGAACAATTGAGGCGAGCGTAATGACTTCATTTTTAGTTAAGTTTAATTTTTTTGCTTTTTCTAACCTTTCTGAACTCCAAAATTTATTGTATTCATTTAGCATTTTAGCTCTAAATTCCTCGGCAGTTGTATTCCAATAAAATTCATAAGAGTTTGGAATGTACATTCCTAAAGCTTTGGAAGTTGTAAAACCCGATTCATTAAAAAATGTACTATCGTTAAAAGCTTTGAGGAGTGATAAAGAATCAGCTTCAATTTGTTGGGAAATTCGACTAGCTAGTTTTTCAAATGTATCCTGGTTGTTGAATGACAATTTCACCGTGGTTTGTTTGCCGCTTCTTAGCATTCTTGTTAGCTCCAAGTTATTCATTCCTTTTGAAATTTTATACTTTCCTGGTTTAACGGCTTCCGTATAATTTAATTTTTCGGCTACCCAAACAAAAGGTTTTACTCGTTTTAAAAACGGACGAACTAAATTTTCAACTTCCTTAAAATCGCTACCTGTGGGGATGTATATAAAGCCTTCTTGAACTGTATTTTTCTTATATATTTTACTGTAAATGCTGAAGCCTAAAACGCTGACAATAATAAATAAAATGCCAATAATAAGCAGAAAAAGTTTTTTAGAATTCATTTTGGGTGTTAATTAATTGGTATAGAATTTCATCTTTATAGTTGGTATCTGCGAAAATCCAATCTTTTTTTATTCCGATTTTTTTAAAATTAAATTTCTCAAAAAGAGTGATACTGATCTGGTTGTCAGCAGTAATATTTGCGAAAATTTGATGAATGTTTAAATAGGTAAAAGCATAATCAATAATCATTTCCAACGCTTCTGAACCAAAACCTTCGCCCTGATATTCAGGAAGAATTAAGATTCCTACGCCAACTCTACTGTGTTGCGGATTAAAATCGAAGAGATCAATCATGCCGACAGGAATATTTTGCGTGTTACAAATCACGAACCTGTATTGTTTTGCTTCGTATATATCCTGATGCGAATTTTCAATATATTTTTGTAATATATATTTTGAATACGGAGTTTGCGTACCGCTAATTTCCCAAAATGATTCATTGTTTTCCGTAGAAAATAAAAAATCCAGATCTTCTGGTTCTAAAGCGCGCAGGTTACTATTTTTTCCGTGTATAGTTGCCATTAAACAGTTATTTTTCCTTCAAAAACAAATTGAGCAGGGCCTTTTAAGAATACGTTTGTATAGTGGTCATCTTCTTTTTTAAAAGAAACTTCTAAATTGCCACCTAAAACTTCAATAAAAATTCTTTCTTCAGAAGTTCTATTTGTTTTATTGGCAGCAATGGCAACAGCGGTAACGCCGGTTCCGCACGCCAATGTTTCATCTTCCACACCACGCTCATAAGTTCTTACCTTAAATGAATTTTCAGAAATTTGTTCCACAAAATTCACATTTGTTCCTTCTTCAAAGTAGGGAGCGCCATATCTGATTTTAGATCCCAATTTAGGAATATTTAACGGTCCAACAGCCTTGCAAAAATTAACATGATGCGGTGAGCCGGTATTTAAAAAGGTATGTGTATCGTACATTTCAATTTCTTCAACATCGGCCATTTGCAGATTCACCAAATCATTTTGAATTTCGGCGAAGTGGAGTCCGTCGGCAGCTTCAAAAGTGGTTTCCATATCAATAAGATTAATTTTTTTTGCAAAAGCTACAATACATCGTCCGCCATTCCCGCACATGCTTCCTTCTTTCCCGTCGGCATTATAATAAAACATGGTAAAATCATACTTTTCAGAAGGTTCCAATAAAATCAATCCATCCGAGCCAATACCAAACCTTCTTTCACACAACTTGTGAATAAGCTCAACATTGTTTTTAGGGAAAAAGAGACTTCTGTTATCAATAATAATAAAGTCATTTCCCGCGCCCTGATATTTGTAAAAATCAATTTCCATTACTGCAAATGTAATAAATTCAGAATAGTTTTATTCATAAAATTTTCTTGAAAATTTTATGTGTTAAAATCAGTTAAAACTGCGTTAACAAACAGTTAAAGCCATTTTTTAATAATAATAATATTGTAATTTTGGGTATTCATAAAACAAATTGAATGATGAAAAAAATTATTAGCCTGGTTTTAATTTCGGCATTGGGAGGCGCCATAACTTTAGGGAGTTATTTACTTTTTTTTGAAAAGTCTCAATTAATAACTGATCAAGCGCAAAATTCTGATCTGAAAACAGTCAATACAAACTATAAAAATGCTTATTTGACTTCCGTAGAAAATACCGATTTTACGATTGCAGCCGAAGAAACACTGAATGCTGTGGTTCATGTAAAAAACACGATGTTTAAAACAAGACAAGATCCCTTTGCCGGGTTTTTTTATGGTCAGGAAAATCGAACTAGGAAATACTCACAAATTGGAATGGGAAGCGGTGTTATTATTGCTGCAGACGGTTACATTGTTACCAATAATCATGTAATTAAAGATGCTACGGATATTGAGGTTACCTTAAATAATAAAAAAATCTATAAAGCCAAATTAATAGGAACAGATTCCGCGAGTGACATCGCTTTGCTAAAAATTGATGCACAGGATTTGTCATACATAACACTTGGTGATTCTGATACTGTAAAAGTGGGCGAATGGGTTTTAGCAGTTGGAAATCCTTATAATTTAACCTCTACCGTAACTGCGGGTATTATTAGTGCCAAAGGAAGAGATTTAGCAGGGAACAGCAATATAGATTCTTTTTTACAAACTGATGCTGCAGTAAACCCAGGTAATAGTGGCGGTGCTTTGGTGAATGCTAGAGGTGAACTTATCGGAATTAATACCGCAATTTCGTCGATGACCGGTGCATTTGTTGGGTATTCTTTTGCGGTTCCTTCCAATATTGCTAAAAAAGTAATTGAGGATTTGATGGAATTTGGTAATGTACAAAAGGCCATTTTGGGAATAGCCGGCGTTGAATTGAATAATGAACTGGCAGATAAACTAAATATTGACAATACAAATGGATTTTACATTTCAAAGGTAATTGAAAATTCAGGAGCGCAAAAAGCCGGATTAAAAGCGAAGGATGTTATTGTAAAGTTAGACAATGTGAAAATAGCAACATTTGCTGATTTAAACGGGTTTATAAGCACAAAACGACCTAATGACGTAATTAATGTTGCGTTTTTGAGAAATGGTGAATTAAGAAATACAAATGTGACTTTAATTAAGAAAGAAATGACCAAGGTTTCAGCCTTTGGCTTGACGCTGGAAAATCTAACCAATCAGGAATTAAAGAAGCTTAATATTTCCAATGGCGTAAGGATTACCGAAATTACCAATAAAGAATTAGCATATTATGGCGTTAAAAAAGGATATATCATTACTTCAATTAACAACAATAAAGTCTATTCTGTTAATGACGTAAACAATATGATTGCCAATAAAACGAGCGATGAAGTTTTGCGCATAGAAATGCTGAATTTAAAAGGCGAACAGGAGCGCTATATATTCAGATGATTTTAATTAAAATTGATTGAGAAGAAACTACTTTAATAAGTGGTCTTTTTTTTGATTTTACTATTTATTTTTTTATTGAGAAATAGCTTGCGAAATCGTTTGAAATGGGTAATTTTGCTGAAAATTTAATCAAATCAATTTTAATATGCCATTTAATGAACTTTACAAAAAAGAACTGTCTTTTCAATCTGAAAGAAGAAAAGCAACGATTGAGCTAATTAGAATTATTAGTGATTTATGGTATGATGATACTATAGAATTGGTTTTATTCAGAAACCAATTGATAGATCGAAATGTTAGTGAAATCCTTAACCTGATTGAATATGCGAGTGATTTTGTAGAAAAACCTATTTCAATTTTTGATGCTGTAAAAATTGCACATGAAATAAGGAATCAAAAATTACCTCCTTCAAAAATTGATCTCGGTAAATTGGTATATGAGAATCATATTGAGCAAAATTATAAATCAATAAAAGATTTTTTAGGGGATAAATTAAAAGATGCAAAAAAGGCTTTGGAAATTGAACCAAAAGACGTTATACTTTATGGGTTTGGGCGTATTGGTCGTTTATTGGCCAGAGAATTAATGACAAGAACAGGAAAAGGAAATTTAATGCGATTAAGAGCAATTGTTACTCGCGGAGAAATTACAGAGTCTGTATTAGAAAAAAGAGCTTCTTTATTAAGAAACGACTCTATTCATGGAGATTTTCACGGAACTGTGAGAGTTGATATGGATAAAAATGCTTTAATTATTAATGGGACAACTGTAAATGTAATTTCTGCAAATGCTCCTGAAGAAGTTGATTATACCGCTTACGGGATTTCTAATGCGTTGGTTATTGATAATACTGGGGCTTTTAGGGATAAAGAAGCCTTGAGCCGACATTTAAAATCAAAAGGCGTTTCAAAAGTATTATTGACTGCGCCAGGGAAAGGAGTACCAAACATCGTTCACGGCGTAAATCATTTGGAGTACAATCGGAATGATATTGATATTTTTTCTGCGGCTTCCTGTACCACAAACGCAATAACGCCTGTTTTAAAAGTTATTGAAGACAATTTTGGCGTTGAATATGGTCATTTGGAAACCATCCATGCTTATACAAACGACCAAAATTTGGTTGACAATATGCATAAAAAATACAGAAGAGGAAGAGCTGCAGCATTAAATATGGTTATCACAGAAACCGGTGCCGGAAGTGCAGTTTCCAAAGCATTGCCTTCATTTGAAGGAAAATTAACTTCAAATGCCATTCGCGTTCCGGTTCCTAATGGTTCATTGGCTATTTTAAATTTAAGATTGGAAAATGCAGCAAGTAAAGAAACGATTAATGATATTATGAAAAAAGCGGCATTGGAAGGTGATTTGGTGGAACAAATTAAATATTCTATCAGCAATGAGTTGGTTTCATCTGATATTGTGGGAACTGCTGCACCGGCAATTTTTGACAGTTATGCAACCATTTCAAGTAACGATGGAAAAAATGTTATTTTGTATGTTTGGTACGACAATGAATTTGGATATGCGCATCAGGTCTTAAGATTGGCTCGGTACATTTCAAAAGTAAGAAGGTTTAGTTATTATTAAAATAAGTTTATAAAATCGGCATAAAAAAACTGCACTTTGTTTTAATTCAAAGTGCAGTTTTTTTTGTGATTTTTACTTTAGTTTAAGTAAAAATGATTTGAGTTCTGTCGCCATCACATAATTCATAAAATTCACCAATAGTAATAATGTCTTTTACTTCATCTGATAAATCTTCTTTTTTCAATTTAAACATATCAACAGCAAGTTTACATGCGTAAATTGTTCCGCCACCAGCAGTAATCATTTCTAAAAATTCATCTACAGGGGGCATATCCAAATCTTCCATTTGTTTTCTCATCATGCCTGAAACAGCTGATTCAACTCCAGGTAATCCACCAAGCATTGTTGGAAATGGTAGCCCGCCAGGCATTCTCATAGCTGGGTTTCCAGTTGTAGCAGTATGTAAATGATTCATTGCTTTTTTTGTAATGCCATCTAAACCGAAAAATGTAAAAAACACATTGGTTTCTATACCTTCCATTACAGCACCATTTGCCATAACTAAACTAGCATACACATCTTCTAAACTTCCTTTCGCACATATTAAGCAAACTTTTTCTAAAGGTTTTTTCTCTGTACTCATATATATATATTTTAATTTATTATAAATATCTCTTTTAAAGAATTTAAATACAACTTGTTGGTTTTGGAATTCCTGCAATTTTTGATGAGAACTTTAAAGGTCCTTTTGGGAATAAAACGTATAATTCTTTAATATCAACAATACCTGATTTACCAACTCCTCTAATTGTTAAATTTTCTTTAGCAATTGTTTTTTTACGTAAAAAATTTAAAACTTCAAAATGTTTTGGAGTTAATTCAATACCAATTTCTTTTGCAATTTCTTTTGCAATTTCTTCATTCCATTGATTCATATCCTCTAAGTAACCGTCTTCTGAAACGTTTACCTGTACTTCTGCTATAGTTTTTACTGCCATTATATTTAGTTTTATAGTTATTAATTATTATTTTTCTGGTTTTATATCAAAAACTTTGCCTTTAAAGCTCATATGCCTCGAAACAAAAGGAATTGAAATTCCTTTTAAAAGCATATTCCAGTAAATCCAACGGAAAGCTAATTTTCCCCAGTGGTTGAAAACACTTTCTTTTAGTAGTTTAAGAGGGCCAAATTTCGCAAAAGGAAAATTTCCATGAACTGGTTCTGTTACATAATTAAAATCGATAAGCAGCGCTTTATCGTTTCCAGTTTCTATAAAACAGTTAGCATGCCCGTCAAATTCTTTTTTTAATGGATATCCATCAATATATAAAAGGATGTTATCTGTTAAAGTTTCTGCAGCAAAATGTGCCACTGAACCTGCTTTAGATGCTGGCACGTTGGTGGCATCACCAATTACAAAAATATTTTCGTGAGCTAAAGATTGTAATGTATTATGGTGCGTTGGTATAAAATTTAAATCGTCTCCTAATCCCGATTTTCCGATAACTTCATCTCCCATATTTGTTGGTATGGTTACCAATAAATCAAAAGGGATTCTTCTGTCTGCATAATCAACAATTTCTTTGGTATCATTATCAATACTTTCAACAGCAAAATCTATTTCTATTTTTATATCTTTTTCTTTTAACAGATAATTTAAAGCTGTTGTACAAGTCGGTTTTGTAAATGCTCCTGAAAGAGGAGTAACATAGGTAATATCAACTTTATCTCTCATTCCTTTTTTACGGAAATAATCATCTGCTAAAAACGCAAACTCTAAAGGTGCAACGGGGCATTTAATAGGCATTTCGGTAATATGAACCACTAATTTTCCACCTTGCCAATCTCTTAATTTATCTCTTAAAGCCAAAGAACCTTCGTAAGTGTAAAAGTCGAAGATGTCTTTTTTCCAAAGTGGTCCAATTAATCCATTGGTTTCTTCTGGAGCAATTTTACAACCCGTTGCAATAATTAAAACATCGTAATTTAATGTTTTACCTTCTAATTCAACTTTATTTTCTTCAGGGAGAATTTTCTCTATTTTTTTCTGAATATATTTTACGTCCTTAGGAATAAATTTTTTTCCAACTTTTTTTACTTGGTTTTCATTATAAATATCAAAAGGGAGAAATAAAAATCCAGGTTGATAATAATGAGTTTTAAATTGATCAACTATTGTAATATTCCATTTGTTAAGATAAAGTTTTGACCTAAGATGGTTAGCCATCATAGTACCTGATGTACCCGCGCCTAAAATAACTAAGTTTTTCATTTATAGTGGTTTAATTTAAATATTGGTTTTTACTGTTTTTAAATAGCTTTTAATTTTATGTAAAGTTACTTAAGTTGCTTAACGCACTATATGATAATTATCATTGTCTTATGCAACAAATGTTGCTGCTAAAGATACATAAAGTTAATTATAAAAGCAAAATAAGTTGAAAGGAGTGAGTGTTTTTTTAACTTAAAAAAAATCAAAAAATATGATTACTTTTAGCCAAGAATTTAATGAATATGTTTGAAAATATTGAACTTAAAATAAAGCAACTCAGTGCACAATTAAATCAGCACAATTACAATTATTACGTGCTGGACAAACCAAGCATTTCAGATTTCGATTTTGATTTAAAACTGAAGGAATTGGAAAAGTTGGAAAGTGAGTATCCGGAATTTTCTGATCCAAATTCACCAACTAAAAGAGTGGGAGGTGAAATCATAAAAAGCTTCAAAACTGTTACCCATAAAAACAGAATGTATTCCTTGGACAATTCCTATTCAAAAGAAGATATTTTGGACTGGGAGAAACGAATTGAAAAAATTTTAGGTTCTGCGGAAGTTGAATTTGTATGTGAATTAAAATATGATGGTGCTTCCATTAATTTAAGTTACAATAATGGTGTTTTACAAAGGGCTGTTACCAGAGGTGATGGTTATCAGGGCGATGATGTCACTTCTAATATTAAAACCATACGTTCAATTCCACTTGTTTTAAAGGAAAATCTGATTGACGATTTTGAAATTAGAGGTGAAATTATTATGCCTTTGGAAGGATTTATTAAAATGAATGAAGACCGGGTTGATATTGGTTTAGAACCCTTTAGGAATCCAAGAAATACGGCGAGCGGAAGTTTGAAATTACAGGATAGTGCTGAAGTTGCGAGACGTCCGTTAGATTGTTTACTGTATCAGATAGTTGCTGCTAAAAACCCGAGTAAAACACATTTTGAATCTTTGGAAAGGGCCAAGAAATTGGGTTTTAAAATTCCAACGACCCTCAAGGTATGTTCAACTATAGATGAAGTGTTTTCTTTTATTGACCATTGGGACACAAAGCGTTTCGATCTTCCCTATGAAACTGATGGAGTGGTCATAAAAGTGAACAGTTTAGCGCAACAGGATGAATTAGGGTATACGGCAAAATCTCCACGCTGGGCAATTGCCTATAAATTTAAATCGGAGCAGGCAAGCACTGTTTTAAAAAAAATATCCTATCAGGTTGGTAGAACAGGCGCAATAACTCCCGTTGCGAATTTAGAACCGGTTCAATTGGCTGGAACTGTAGTTAAAAGAGCTTCTTTACATAATGCAGATCAAATTGAAAAACTGGATGTTAGGGTAGGTGATACGGTTTATGTAGAAAAAGGAGGGGAAATTATTCCAAAAATTGTTGGTGTAGATTTAAGTAAAAGACCAAAAGATTCTGAATCAACAAAATACATTACCCATTGTCCGAATTGCAATACAGAGCTGTTTAGGGCAGAAGGTGATGCCAAACATTTTTGTCCGAATGAATTTGGCTGCCCAACCCAAATTACAGGCAGAATTCAGCATTTTATAAGCAGAAAAGCGATGGATATTGATGGGTTGGGAGCAGAGACAATTGAACTTTTATTTAAAGAAGGATTGATTCACAATTATGCCGATTTATATGAATTAAAGGAAGAACAAATTATTCCTTTGGAACGAATGGCTCAAAAATCTGCACAAAATATCATTGCAGGTATAGAGAAATCTAAAGATGTGCCTTTTGATAAAGTATTGTTTGCGTTGGGGATAAGATTTGTTGGAGAAACCGTGGCTAAGAAATTGGCAAAGTATTTTAAATCTATTGATAATTTATTGAAAGCTTCTTTTGAAGAATTAATTTCTGTTGATGAGATTGGAGATATCATTGCCAAAAGCATCATTAATTTTTCAAATAATCCTATTAATATTGCGTTAATTGACCGATTAAAAGATCACGGAGTTCAATTGGAAGTTACTGCAGAATCACAAGTAGGTAAAACTTCTATTTTACAAGGAAAAACTTTTGTGGTATCGGGAGTGTTTACCCATTTTGAAAGAAACGATCTAAAAAAATCCATTGAAGACAATGGAGGCAAAGTGGCAAGTGCAATTTCTAAGAAAACTAATTATGTTGTTGCCGGCGAAAATATGGGGCCAAGCAAACGTACAAAAGCAGAAGATTTAGGAATTCCAATTATTTCTGAAATAGATTATTTAAAAATGATAGGTTAATTTTAAATATTATCAATAATAATTCTATTGCGACGAATGATTATTTTTCCTTCGTTTTCAAGAATTTTAAGCAAGCGTGAAACAACCACGCGTGAGGTGTTTATGTCATCGGCAATTTTTTGGTGTGTAATAATTAAAGAATTGTCTTGCATTACTTTTACTTTATCAGTTAAATACTTGTACAACCTGTCATCTAATCTCATAAAAGCCAGGCTGTCAATAGCTTCCACCATTTCAATTAAGCGTATATGGTAACTGTCAATAATAAAATGACGCCAGGATTTGTATTTTATCAACCAATCCTCAATTTTAGATACAGGCACAAATATGCCTTCTGTTTCTTTTTCGGCAATTCCCCTGAACATGCTTTTACTGCTGTTAATGCAATTTACAAAAGAAATGGCGCAGGTATCTCCTCTTTCCAAAAAGTATAAAGCAATTTCATCGCCATTTTTATCTTCGCGAATAATTTTCACTGCCCCACTTAATATCAATGGCGCATGCGACATATTATCGCCAATGTTAATTAATGTTTCACCACTGCCAAGGTTTCTGTAAATTCCTGAATCGATAATTTCATCTATAAGCTCTTTTTCAAAAATTTCTGAATAATAATCTTCCAATTTTGCCCTTAACATTGCCTTGTCTGTATTCATAATAAGCGGTTATAAATGAGTTATAAAGCAAAATTAATGAATATAAATGAAAGAACTCCTGATTTAAATCAGGAGTTCTTATCAATTCAAATAACTATTTAATAAATTAAAACCTCACCTGCATTTGCATTAATAATGCATCATTATCAACATTAACATAGGTTTCTATATTAGCCTGATAATTAATTTGCAAACGAACTTTTGGGCTAAAGAAATAATTAACACCAAATGTCATTCTTTCTTGGTAGCCATTTTCTTTAATATCAGCGTCTTGATCAAAATATTCGTACTTAAATACAGGTTGTAATTTTTCATTTACATCGTACGAAGCCATAATATAAGCACCATGTCTTATATCACCTAATTCAAGTGGTTCAGAACCACAACCTCCACCGGCAGCTCTGTTATAGTCACCTTCATCATAAATATATTCACCTTGAACTGTTAAAGCTTTGTAAGTTACTGAAGCATCAACTCCAACAGTTTTACGAATATGGTCATCTTCTTTTGGATTACTGGCATTATCTTCATCAAAATTAGGGTAACCATATCTAAAACTTGCACCTACATTTAAAAAATCTAAAAATTGATATGAAGCACGTCCAATAATATCTTTTTTCTTATTATTATCCTTTACACCTAAACCTCTTCCATTCATTACAGCGAGTGCATATTGTAATTTGGTTTTGCTTGATCCACCTAAAAACATTAACCCCATATCTCTTTGAGGCGCTACTAATTGATCAGAAACAATTGCTCTGTCTATAGTTGTTAAACTATGGCAAGCTGTAGTTACTTCTCTACCAAAAGGTTGTTTGAATGATCCCAATGAAACCTTGGCCCATTCGTGTTTATCATATGATACAAATGCATCCAATAAATAAGCGTCTCCACCTCCAATAAATGCACTAGCTTCTAATACTACGTAATAGGAGAATGAACGATTTGCTCTACCATAAACTCCAAGTCGTGCTCTTTTGAAATTAAATGTATTTTCACCTTGATCTGTAAAATAGGTATTGTATTGTGGTTGAATGTAACCAAATACATTCAAGCTACTCGTTGTTGGAACTCCACCGTCCGCTGTTGCAGGAACATCACCCTCACAGCCTTGTGCAAATGTTGAGTTTATTGTTAATGCAAAAATAAATGCAAATAATAAAATTATTTTTGTTCTCATTTTTATTTAAATTTTAGTGAAAAAAGCCCCGAAAAACAATAATTACTTATTGGTTTAAAAAAACATCATTAATAATTTAATTATTTGTTGTTTTCAGGGCTCTAGTTTATAAATTATTGTTTTAATAAGTTTAGTTTACTAAGGGTAGATTTTTTGTTTTACTATCTACTCCCCATTGGTTTGAAGACCATTGTGAACTACTATGATTTAATCCGTTCATACCAAATGTTAAGCTATAAGCGTCGTATCCTAATACATTTAAACAAGCTGTAACTACTGCGGAAGTTTGACCAGTATAACAATAGGTAACTATTTTAGCTGAAGCATCTAAATTTTTATATTCATTACCGGCTAATGTTAAAGGTAAAATTTTATGTGAGCCAGTTATATGACCAAACCCAGTAAAATCTGCATCACTGAAATAGTTATTAATAAAATAATCGCTAGGAGTACCCACTACATCTGTATTTGAAGCTGTTTTAAAACCGTCAGCCACTGCTTGCTCAACTCTTTTTCTTAGAATATCTCCACCATCAACACTTAAACTATTAAGTACAGGCTCATCAAATATGTTAACATCTGGTGCAGCATTAAATGACCAATTAGCACTAGTTGAACCAACGTTACCAACTTTACCTGTCCAAGAATCTGTTGTTGATGACCAACCTGTCATACCCCATTTTAATGCTTGAGTATCTGTATAACCGTACATGCGTAATAATGCAGTAGCATAACAAGCTGTTTGTCCAGTATAGCAAACCATAAGAATTGTTTTACTTCCTGCTTTGGCAGATTCTGTTAAGATATCTCCAAAAGCTACATTTACTGCTCCGTCAATGTGACTTTCTGCATATTTAGCAGCACTTCTAATATCCATAATATAATACTTAGCTTTATAAGCAGCTGCGTCATAATCTGCTACAGCAGGTGCGCCTACTACAAATTTTTGCCCGGCATCACTTGTAATAATTTTATTTATATCTAAGCTGTTGTCTACCATATAATTTTTTAAAATAGTAAACGTAGGCACTGATGCTTCTCCATCAACTATAAGGTCATCACCTCTGTCGCAAGAGGTAAAGAAGAGTGTTGGTACAAATAATAATCCTATAATTAATAATGATAATTTTTTCATGATTTGTTTGTTTTTATATATAATGATTTAAGTAAAAATTTATTTTATTCTGAAATTGGGTAACTATTAATTTCTTTGGGTGAAAAACCATCCCATCCTTTTTCAACCAGCATTTTATTCATAAAACTATTGGATCCGTAACCTAAGTTTGAAACATCATATCCCAACACCTCTAAATAAGCTACTACATAGGCAGCAGATTGTCCAGTATTGCAGTTAATCAATATTTTTTTATCTGCAGGAAGTGTATAAAGACTTGTGGTTGAAGAAAGGGAACCTTTAGGTTCATATCTTACAGCACCTTCTATGTGACCAAAATTGTATGTTTCTTCATTTACATAATTAACTATGTAAAAATCTGATGGATTATTGAATACAGAATCTGCTTTAACAATAAACGCACTGTAAGGTTTTGCAAAAGCGACTTTTACACGTGCTTTTAAAATTTCTTTTGCCTCAGTTTTTCCTGTATTAATTGCGGGTAATGTTCCATTTGAAGGCATTTCATTTGGGCTTGTCTGTAATTTATCCGCAAAAGTATTTGTTGAATTTTTCACCCAAATATTTTCTGCAAATTCCTGGTCCCAAGAGCTCATTCCCCATTTTAAACTGAAGACATTTTTGTAGCCTGACAACCTTAATAAACTAGCATAATAAGCTGCCGATTGACCCGAATAACATACAATTGTTATTTTGTCAAAATTTGAAGGTGTGATTTTAGTTTCGAAATAATTTAACAATTCTGAAGCTGCAACATTTTCGGCATGTTTAATATGTCCATACGCAAACCAACTGTCGCTTCGAATATCAATAACCAAATATTTTTTATTGTTTAGGTTATCTCTAATCTCATCTGCTAAAACAATAGCCGGTGCATCAGTGTTAATAAAATTTCCATTTTCTTCCAAATATTGGACCAACAGTCCAGACTCAGAATTAGAGGTGTTTAAATTATCTTGTGCGGTGCTTTTGAAGCCGCTTAATAAAGTAGTTGCTATAAAAAGCAATACAAAATACGATGTTATTTTTTTCATAATTATGTTTATTTTACTAATGATTATTAATGTTAATTTATACCACAAAAATAATTCTCGAGTGGATTTATTTGTATGACATTTGTCATCCCACATGCAATACATATTTGTTCTCTTTAGCTATAATTGTTACACAAGTAAGTAGCGTTTGTTACAAAAGTAAGTATCACAATAACAACATATTAGATAAATTTTTATCTACTTTTATGAGATTGTACTTAATTGGAATCTGTTTTTTAAAAAGATGATTTTTATGTTATTTACTGAATTGCATAAAATTTAATTTTATGAAGGTTTTATTTGGTCTTATTAATTAAAACATATTAAAAAACAATTTTTAAATTTTCATATAGATTCAACTTTTTAATATTTATGCAAAAAAAAGCTGCCATGAAAAAAACAGCTTTTTTTTGATAATAAAATTGTTGTGGGCTATAATTATAGTTCCAATATTTCAGTTTTAAATTATAGTTTGGAATGTTACGGGATTGTAAAACCAGTTTACGAAGTGTACTGCACATTAAAAGTATCTTGATAGTATTTGGATATTGAAAATCTTAAATTAAGTACTGTAGCTAAGTCTTTTATGATTAGGCAAAATAGCTACCATCATGCATTGGAGGATACCTTTGTTTTTGGGAAAGTATTTTTTAATTTCTTTAAATATGTTCTTGATATTAATGATTTAAAAGCTTAAGGGAAATCAGGTTTATGAGCAAAGGGGAAAAGTAATAACATTAAAATTAAAAAAATGAGTATTCAAATAAGTCCTAATGATAATGTGGTTAATTCAATAAATAAATTTGATAAATTGGATTGCGAAACTTTTATGGTATCGGGAGTGTTTACCTATTTTGAAAGAAACAATCTGAAAAAATCCATTGAAGACAATGGGGCAAAGTGGCAAGTTCAATTTCTAAAAAAAACAAATAGATTATGTTGTTGCAGGTGAAAATATGCGGCCAAGCAAGCGTGAAAAAGCGGTAGGTTTTGGTATTCCAATTATTTCTGAAACAGATTATTTAAATATGATAGGCTGATTTAAAATATTTTTAATAATAATTTTATTGCGGCCAATAGTGAGTTTTCCTTCGTTTTCAAGAATTTTAAGCAAGCGAGAAACAACCACGCGCGAGGTATTTATGTCATTGGCAATTTCTTGGTGGGTAATAACTAAAGTATTGTTTTGCATTATTTTAACTTCATCAGTTAAATACTTGTACAACCTGTCATCTAACTTCGTAAATGCTAAACTGTCAATAGATTGAACCATATCAATTAAACGCATATGGTAACTGTCAATAATAAAACGTCGCCAGGATTTGTACTTTGCCAACCAATCATCAATTTTTGAAACAGGCACAAATATTCCTTCTGTTTTTTTTTCGGCAATTCCCCTAAACATGCTGTCACTCATGTCAATACAATTTACAAAAGAAATGGCACAGGTATCTCCTCTTTCCAGAAAGTATAAAGCAATTTCATCGCCATTATTATCTTCGCGAATAATTTTTACTGCCCCACTTAATATTAAAGGTACATGAGTCATTTTATCCCCAATATCAATTAATGTTTCTCCACTTCCAATAGTTCTGAAGATTCCTGAATCTATAATTTCATCTATTAGTTCTTTTTCAAAAATTTTAGTATAGTGACCTTCTAACTTTATTCTTAATAGTTCTTTGTCATTATTCATAATTTATTATTTAGCAAGGAATGATCTCAAAGTTAAATATTTTACAAAAACAAACTCCTGATAATTATCAGGAGTTTGTTAAATTAAACAACTATTTAATAAATTAAAATTTGACGTACAATTGCATTAATAGCGAATTGTTATCTATGCGAAGTCCTGTTTTCATCTTGTTTTTGGCAATTTACTTGTAATCTTGTATGATTATTAAAGAAATACTCTACACCTTATGTTATCATTTCTTGATAACCAATTTTTTTTAGATCTAAATTGTTTTTACCTGGTAATCAAAAAAAAGGCTGTTTAAAAAAACAGCCTTTTTTTGAAATCTAAAACTAACAACCCCCTTCAGGAGCTTTCTTTTTCTTTTTCCTAGTAATTATCTTTTTAGGCGGTATTATAATTTTTTTCTCAATAAATGCTTCTGAGGCATTTTTATGAGACTCCTTGATAAAAGCACTTATATCAGCTTCAGATTTTTCTATTTCACAGTTTTTTGTGATTAATTTATTTTGTAAATAACTGTTTTCAACGGCTAATAGTTTAATGTTTTCGTAACCCAATTGATATAAAAAAAGAAATGGCGCATTAACTTCATCAGGATTATTTCCATACAAAAGAGCTGTTTTATTTTGTTCTTTTAATTCATTTAAAAAGTCCGAATTTACATCGCTTAAAATTTCAGGAGTATAAATATTTATAGCATTTTCCAAATGGCCTTTTTCGAATTCATATCGATTTCTTACGTCAATTAATACATAATCCGGGTTGGAAACTTCATTAATTGTAACCAGGTAATTGTCATTTGAAATTTTTTCAAGTGCGCTTTTAGTATTAGTAGCATACAAAAATTTAGGTCTTTCATAAGTTAAAAGTCCTATAAGTACTATCAAGATAAAAAGTGTTGAAGCTATGGATATCCGTTTTATTTTTTCTAATTCTTTCATAAAGAGCGTTTTTTATAAATTTAAAAATTAACAGCCACCTTCTGGAGCTTTCTTCTTCTTTTTTCGAACTGTGATTACTTTCTTTGGAGCTTTTATTGTTTCAGTTGCTTCACGTGCTACTTGTTCTGGATAAACAACTCCAAAATACATACTTGCTGCTTTTCTTGTTGAATACAATTCAAATTCTTCGGCAGGCATATTTTCAGAAGGTTTCATTGGATTAATAATTGTTGAAAACCATCTGTTTGTTCCGCCTTCTAGAACGCGCAGGTTTTTATAGCCTAAACGATTGCACAATATCCAAGCTTGATCGGCATAAAAATGATCATTTGAATAAAACACAACATCAAATTGATTTTGATTTAAATATGCCTTGGAATCTTTATCTAATATTTTCTTAAGGGGAATATTAATCGCATTTGGAAGCGAATATTTCGCATAACTTTTTTCATCCCTAACGTCAATTAGTATAAAAGAAGGGTCCCTGTTAATTAATTTATGAGCTATCAGATCTGTTGAGATATACCTTTCCGGACTAATTATATTGCTTAATAATACTTGAGGCTTTATACCCTCATGTTTCTGGTATTTAGGTAATAAAACCAATCCGCCGGCAAGTAAAAGTAAAATTGCTGCTAGAAGTTTATACCTGAAAGTTAAAACTTTTGCTATCTTTTTTTTAACCATGGTGTTATTTTTTTAATAAAATATTTTTTTAGTTTTTTTACGCACCATATCAGATATTACAAATGCCACTATTGCAATAATGGAAAATATAAATACTAACCAGTATGGATTTATGCCTAATGAATCTTGTAATGTTATATTACCATAAAAATAACCGTCGTAAATTGGTTCTATAATCGGGAATAATTCAGAAAAAATGAAAACTCCGACCATAATACCAGCCACATAAACAATGGCATCTATTTTACCGATAGCCACTGCACATAAACTTGTTCCGGGGCAAAATCCACCTGCAACAAATCCCGCACCCATAATTATTCCACCAATAATTGCTCCCCATAAATAAAGTGGGTGAACATATAGCTGAGTAATATCTAAGTAACCAAGGTATTCCATATAATAAACACCTATTACAGAAACTACTGCAGCCGTAAAAAACACTTTTAAAACGGCAAAATCATAGCCGTAAAAAACTCCGGCAAGTTTTCTGGATGATGAAAATCCAGAGGATTCCAAAACAAATCCGAAAACAATACCAATTAATATGGCGATTATACTGTCCCATTCAATAGGAATTACGCCGTTAGGAATTAAAGGTCCCATAATTTTTTTATTTTTTTATTAATTAAATCCAATTTTTTCTAAAGAAGTAAGCAAATCCATATGCCGAACCAAAAATGGCCAACATCGTTATAAATCCACCTGTTGAAAGCACTGCCATACCGCTAAGAGCTGCCCCACTTGTACAGCCTCTGGCTATTTGTGCGCCTAAGCCAAATAAAATACCACCACCTAAAGCAAAAGCGAGTCTTCGTTTACTGGTGATTTTTGGGGAATGCTGGATTCTCCAACTAATTCTCCCACTTAATCCACCAGAAATAAATGCGCCAATTAGCACGCCTAATGCTTCAAATACCAACCAGGTATTCATTGGTGATTCATCCTCACTCATAAATTTACTGTAATACGCACTGTTCTCAGCATGTGTTGGCGCAACAGATTCAACAATTGAAACAACACCGCTTTTCATCGCGCCACTTGCTCCTAAGCCTCTACCTGTTAGATAGAATGTGAATAAGATTAAAATTCCTAAAAGAAAACCTCCATAATAAGGATTCCAATAAAGATGTCTATTTTTTTGTGTATTTTTTTTCATAATTTACAGTTTTAATATAGGAAACGGGTTAATTGTCCGGCTTCTACCATTACAAATCTAAATATTAATCCGCCCACGAGAACCATCATGGCCGGCACTATCACTGGGACTTTATAGCCAATAAGTTCAATAAGTTCAAGTGTTGCAGGAATTATTAGTCCGAGGAGTACCACAAAACCAAAAAACATAAGTGTAAAATCACCGCCAACCAACAACTGCATGGCTTCAAGCTGTACTTGTGAACCGGCATAATATCCCATAATCATATGAACAATTAAAGCCAGTTCAACAATAATTAAAGCCAAATCTATTTTGCCAAATAAATGCTTTTCTTCTGTGGTTTTTGCCAGTAAAATAATAGCAGCAGCGCCAGTTGAAAGACCTGATGTTAAAAATAAAGGTCCTAGAATTGCGTTGTTCCACAAAGGTCTTGCATTAAATGCCGATAACAGAATACCCGTATAAACTCCCAAAACCAAGGTTAAAGGGATTAATGCATAGGCCATATATTTTCTATTGTCCTTTAAGAATTGTTCAACAGTGGTCAAAAATTTAAATTTTTCAAATAATTTTAACTTTTCTTCCGTTTTTGGATAATTTTCAGAATAAAAGCTAAAGAACCACATAAATGAAAGAGGTGTGACAACCATTAGGACCCAAGCCCCCCAAGACATTGGTGATTCAATTCTAAATGTTGTGTATAATTGCCAAGTATATAATTTATGAGTTAAATCATATACCAATGCCAATAATCCCAATGATAATGCTATTGGAGGTATAATTGCGGTATACCTAATTGCTGCCGGATACTCTTTTTCTTTTCCCATCAAATAAAATAAGGCGGCAAAAAACAGGATACCTGCGGCAAGCCCACCTAAAAATAAGTAAAGCGATATGGGCCAGTGCCATATTTGTAAAAAAGGATCTATATTTGGAATGTTTCTTCCGCTTGTAAATAATTCTTCTTGCATAATTTTAATTTTAAATTAAGTAAAAAACATGTGGATCAGTTCCTGCTTCAGGAGCCAATGTTTTGTGTTTTCTATTTTTTAATAATTGGGATACTTCACTATTTGGGTTGTCCAAATCTCCAAAATACATACATTTGGTAGGGCAAACTGATACGCAAGCAGGAAGTTGTCCTTTTTCTAATCGATGATGACAAAAAGTGCATTTATCTACATAACCATCCGGATGTTGATAACGTGCATCATAAGGGCAAGATTCAATACAGGCACCGCAACCAATGCATTCATCTGCTGTAACCATAACTATCCCGCTAGGAAGAGAGTGGCTTGCACCTGTAGGGCAACATCTAACGCAAGGAGCATTATCACAATGATTACATCTTTCAGATTTTAATTCTAAATCAAGATTTGGGTAAGAACCATTTACAGTTTCAACAATCCAATCTCTACAATACCCTATTGGTACGTCGTTTTCTGTTTGACAAGCAACAACGCAATCACTACATCCAACACATTTTAAAGTGTCAATTACCATTGCATATCTCATATCTCAGTATTTTTATGTGGGTTTTCAGTTAAAATTGCAACAAAATTTCCTCGTAGCCCAGTTCCTCCCATAAGTGGATCTATAGCTACTTTAGAAATTAGTTCAGAATCACTTGCACCTTTGCCAAATGCTCTTGTTAATTTTTTATTGTTATGTCCAAATCCGTGATACATATAAACGGAATCCCATCGTACTCTTTCGGTAACTCTCACTTTTATTGAGAAAGTAGAGAGGATATCATCTTGATTTTTTAACCAAACTTCCTGATCCTTTTTCAATCCTAAAATTCTTGCAACTTTCGGGTTTACCCAAAGCATATTTTCATCTTTTAAATCACTTAAATTTGGATTGTTTATGGTTCTGCTAAAAGTGTGCATTGGAGATCTGCCATAATTTAGTCTGTAAAACCCTTGTGCAGGTTCTGGGTGAGCAGTATAAACAGGCATAGGGTCAAATCCTTTAGAAGCCAATTGATGTGAATAAAATTCAATTTTTCCACTTGGAGTTGCAAACACATAATTTTCACCTTCTTTTAAGAAAAGAGGTCCGGATTTTCGATCATATACTTTAACACCTATTTTTTTCATTTCTTCTAATGAAGTACCTAATTCCTTTAATTGCCACTCAATTACTTCTTCAAAATCGTTGTAATTGAAATAGTCTTGCAAACCTAGGCGCTCTCCAATTTCTTTACTTATCCACCATGCTGGTTTTGAATCGTATTTTGGCTCTACAACAGGAGTTCTAACAGCTATAGAGGGTATTCTATTGGTTGCAGATCTTATACCATCGTAACGCTCCAAATAGGTGCATTCCGGAAGAACAACATCGGCATAACCTGTAATTTCCATAGGCATTGTATCTACAACTACCATAAATTCTACAGCATCAATAGCTTCAAGAGTCTTTTCACGCTGAGGCAAAGTACTCACTAAATTAGTACCTGCAACCAGCCAAGCTTTAATAGGATATTTATTGTCTTCACTTGGAATTGTGGCCTGAACTAATTCCGTAGTTATGCCCATTTCTGCAAAAGGGTATTTTTCACCAATTTCTTTCCATCCCCATTTTGGTTCCGGGTAAGCTGGATGAGGGAATTTTGGCACCTTAAGGCCTTCTTTAAAGTAAAAACCACCTC